>OAWJ01000178.1_pt1 | contig 65022 bp, 66 predicted proteins | sample 1517021 | NCBI WGS metagenome assembly OAWJ01 (sample SAMEA2580121, study PRJEB22360) | human gut metagenome | biome: human gut; feature: human-associated habitat; material: faeces | place: Denmark | collected 2008/2010
TACCGGGCGGATTCGGGACTTTAACCCGTTAGAAACGTGCGCCGCTAGGCGCACAACTCCTAAAAAACAACAGCTCGCGGGAAACTGCGAGCTGTTGTTTTATCATATTCCTGTATAACAGGAAGCTATCTAATGATATTGTAATAAGAACTTAAATCTAGCTGAAGAACAGTTTCTTCACATCATCAACCGGCATATCCTGTCCTGTGTAAAGCTTGAATGCGGCGACGCCCTGCCATAAGAGCATTCCCTTTCCGCCTACGCATGTGCAGCCTGCCTCTTTTGCTTCGCGAAGAAGCTTTGTCTCCTCCGGATTGTAAACTGCATCTGCAACTACAAGCCCCGGTCTGAAAGCTGAAAGATCTTTTACCACGCTCTGATCATCCAGAGGCTTCATGCCAACGATTGTTGCATTTGCAAAGATATCGCTTGACTGGATTTCCTCTGTCATCTTGGCTGTATCATCAATATCGTATACATTTACAACACATTCGGGAACTGCTTTTTTGATCTTCTCTGCAGTCTGTAGTGTACGCTCAAAGAAAGCATCATTTTTGTTGAAAATAGTAATCTCACGAGCTCCGTCCAATGCGCACTGCACCTGGATAGCTGTAGCGGCTCCGCCGCCTCCGGCAACAGTGATTTTCTTTCCTTTGATGTCAATTCCGTGATCCTTTAAGTTGTGTACGAATCCCTCACCATCTGTGATGTGTCCTGTAAGCTTGCCGTTGTCATTTACTATAGTGTTTATGGCTCCGATAATCTGGGCAGCCGGTGAAAGCTCATCCATGTACTTTGCAGCCTCTACCTTATCAGGCATGGTCACATTACATCCACGCATGTTGAAGGTCTTCATTGCTTCAATAGCATCCTTAACCTTGTCTTCTTTTATATCAAATGCAACGTATGCATAGTCCAGACCAAGTTTTTCAAAACTGTAATTGTACATAGCCGGTGAACCCGAATGACCAACCGGTGATCCTATGAGTGCTAATAAACCTGTGTGACCTGAAATACGCTTTTCCATTGTAAATCCTCCTAAGTGTTTCGTTTTGTATTATGATAACTCTTTTATAAGACATGCGCAAGCACTTTTTTCATTTAAAGCGTTAAAGTTTATTTTGTTCTTTTCCTCATCTTTATATATTCACGAAATACAGGTCTGATCGGATCAGAAATATCCTCCGGAATATCATCCACATCGAAAAACTTAAGCTCCTCGACTTCATCCTCCTGGCGCTTTATGGTGCCATGATATTTGCGGCATATGTATATGATTTCCACATTATAAACTTCATCGCCGTTAGGATAGATGTAGTGAGTCTCCTCGCCTGAATTGATATAAAACAGCTCCATCTCGTCTGCAACAAGTCCCATCTCCTCAAAGAGTTCTCTTTTTGCAGCCTCCTCAACAGTCTCTCCAAGCTCTATAGAACCGCCTGCGTAGCCCCACTGGTGATTGTCTGTGCGCTTTCCGAGAAGCACCTGTCCGTTTTCATTTTCAATGATGATGCTCGCTGCCGCCTGCAGTAAAGGGGCATGTCCGACCACCTTTCTAAGATCCATTATATAATTGCTCATTTTGTATCCTTTCTTATTTTACCAGTTCTTCTATTATACACTCATGCACTTTAGTCTTTTTATCATAATTAATACCGACAAGTAAAATATTTCCGGTATACTGTAAAACAGACTGCGGATACTGTCTGTCTTTTATTTGGTTTATAGCAGTTTTTACGTCTTTATTCCATTTAAGTTCAACAACCAAAGCCGGATAATCCATGACATATTCCTGTTTAGGAATGAATACAAAATCAGCAAAGCCTCTGCCTGTTGGCATTTCACGTACAGGCTTAAAATAATATTTCATGGCCGAAATATATCCTATGGCAAGCACACTACTCAATGAATTTTCATTATGGTACTGTATAGTGGAAGCATACTCGTTGTGAATTTTATCAATATATTCCGCAACCACTTTTTCTTCCATATCAAGCGTTGCCTCAAGAAGCCGTTCTGACTGGGTTTCAAACTCTATAAGCTCGTTCCACTTATCATCCTCAACCGCATTCATAAACTCCATACGAATTTCCTCATTCGGAATATATGCCATCTGCCGTTTCTGATCATATGCCAGATATCCAAGGTGTATAAGCAGCGTCATAACATCATTTTTATTTCTGAATGTAACCATGTCGTTCTGAAATGTAGTAGTTTTAACCTCTGTTTCTGCACCTGAAATCATTTCAACTATAGCACTCTTAAGACCATCAAAATCCTTATTTATAAGTGGCTGGATAGAGTCATATGTGCCTGTCTGGCTCCAATAGCTTTGAAAATTCCCCCATTTAATTACATTACTCACAGCTTTTGGATTATATATATGATATTCACCCAGCAGGTAACCATCATACCATTTCTTCACAAGTTCAAAATCACGTCCGGACTTTTCGCATAATTTCTTCACTTCATCCTCTGTAAAACCAATATAATGCGCAAATCCCCCAGGAGATATCATAGTGAATTCTTCAAAATTATTAAGTGCCGACTGTGTCTTAAGCTTCTTAATCGGCAAGATTCCGGTCAGATATGCAAGCGCAATATATCTTGTAGCCGATGAACCTTTAAAAAGTCCTCTGAGAAAATTAATATACTCCTCCTGTACCGACTGATTATTTGCCTCATCGCGAACCAGAACATCCCACTCATCTATTATCACTATGAATCTTTTTCCTGTCTGTGCATTTATTTGTGAAAGCATATCTGAAAGCGTAACTCTCCCTTCAACCTTCACATCCGGAAATGCAAGTTTAAGCTCAGCGACTGTATTCTCTATAATATATGATACAACATTTTCCGGACCTTTTGCCGGTTCTATACACCACTGTATATCCAGATGCAGCACATCATATTTATTAAGATATTTCTCAAAGCTACCCTTCTTACTTATATCATATCCCATAAACAGTTCTCTCGAATCACAGCCCATGCTATAATATGCAGCCATCATATCTGCTGTAATAGATTTACCGAATCTGCGCGGTCTGCTGTTACATATAAATTTTGATGTGGTATTTATCACACTGTTTGTGTAATCCAGCAAACCTGTTTTATCAACATATATCTCAGAGTTAATGACATCCTGGAATGAACTGTTATCCGGATTTAAAAATCTTCCCATAGTCTCTCCTTTTAAAATCTCATCAAGCAAAAAATCCGCTGTACTATAATACCTATAGTATAGCGGATTTCAAATATGTTTTCCATATATAAAGCACATAAAATTCATCAGCTCACAGCCCTGTATTCCTCAAGCGCTTCCTTAGCCCTTGGCGTAAGCCTGCGTGGAACCGAAATCTCAACAGTCACATACTGGTCTCCCTTTACTGAAGGATTCTTCATGCTTGAAATCCCCTTGCCCTTGAGACGTATCTTGCTGCCGCCCTGTGTACCTGCCTTGATGCTGCACTCCACATCTCCATAAAGAGTATGCACCCTCGCCTTACCACCGAGAGCCGCTGTCGTAAACGGAACACGGATTGTACTGTATACATTCTGTCCTTTACGCTCAAACTCCCTGCTCGGTGTCACATTTACGTTGAGAAGCACATCTCCGGCTGCACCACCGTTTCTGCCCGGATTGCCCTGTCCTTTAAGTCTGACTGTCTTGCCCGACTCGATTCCCGCCGGAATATGGATGGACAGATTGGAAACCTTGCCTGTGGACGGATCCTGTAACGAAATAGATTTCTCGCATCCGAAAACAGCCTCGTCAAACGAAATCGTAAGGTCAGCCATAACATCAGAACCCTTGCTGCTCGATGAACGTCCCCGCGCTGAACCACCTGTGAAGTTGCTCCAATCTGCACTGTTTCCACCGAAGCCCCCTGCACCACCTGTGCTGTACGAGCCACGACTTCCGGAGCTGCCACCATGTGAAAACATATCTCCGAACATTGAGAAAATATCATCCATATCCCCGGAGCCGTTCTCAAAATGAAATTCCTGATGTGTAAATGGTCCGCCATTTGAGCTGTATGAGCCACTGAATGAACCATTACCGCCGAAACCGCCGAAGCCACCAAAACCGCCCTGTGCAGCCTGTCTTGCAGCCTCCTCGGAAAAGCCCTCCTGCAGACCTGCAAAGCCAAACTCATCATAGAGCTTACGTTTTTTCTCATCACTTAATACATTGTATGCCTCCGTGACATCCTTGAACATCTCCTCAGCGTGCGGATTGCCTGCATTTGTATCAGGATGATACTTCTTTGCCAGCTTACGATAAGCCCTCTTTATTGCCTCTTTATCCGCACTCTTGTTCACTCCGAGAGTCTCATAATAATCTCTCTTTGCTGCCATTATACTCACCTGCCTTTCTATTTACCTGTAACAATTTATCATCATAATTAAACAATATACATTACACCATATAGTATAAGCGGACTGCACAGGCAGCCCGCTTATCATTTGCAATATCTGATTATCCCTCGATGGAGATACATTTCTTTTCCTCAACCTGTGGTTTAGGCTGCTTCTTTGGAATATCCAGGCGAAGGATTCCATGCTTGAAGGATGCCTTTATGTCATCCTGCTCAATCTCGTCACCCACATAGAAGGTTCTCTGACAGCTTCCTGAGTAGCGCTCTCTGCAGATATACTTCTTGCCATCTTCCTCTTTCTGATCTTTCTCTAAGCCTTTCTCTGCTGTAATGGTCAGATAACCATTCTCTAAAAAAGCCTTAATCTCATCCTTTTTGAATCCCGGAAGATCCATCTCAAGCTCATAGCCTTTATCGCTTTCCTTGATATCGGTGAGCATCATTCTCTTTCCGTTGTGTCCGTATAATTTCTTCTGTGCCTTCTGTACGTCCCTGTCATCAAACCAAGGATCATTGAACCATGGATCACTGAAAAATGTATCAAATAAGTTGTTGTTTGTAGTTGTTAATAACATAGGTCATACCTCCTTATATACCTGTAACTTTCCTTTCGGAAATTTGCTTTCTTTTGTTTACAAGTATGTTATAGCACTATTATTAGCACTCGTCAATAGCGAGTGCTAATAAAAATTATAAACTTTTTATTAATTAGTTACAGCACAACCTTATCTTCTGCGGATAATACTGCAGCACCATATACAGCTTCATCTTATCTACCCTGTTCCAGTCTTTCTTTGATACCTGTTGCTCATTCATTGTATATGGTATCACAAAGGACTCCTCCTCACCGGCATTAAGCTTTATCTCCAAAGCTTCCAAAGTAGGATTTAATTTAAAAAACAGTTCCATGTCATACTGATTACCATTGGTTCCCATTTCAAACGCAAGGCTTGTAAGATCAAGTGATGTTGTATCGTCCTTTACTTTGGTAACTGACAAGGTTATAAGTCCCACACGCACACTGTCAAAAGGACTTTCTGAGCCATCATCCATCTGATGATATACATAATCCGGACATTTTTCTTTTAGGAGGCTGCCATCGCCCCACTCCCATCCGGTCTGCTTTATCTCATAATTTCCAAGCTTAATAGTGTCATTTTCTGTATATGTGATGACCTTTGGGGATGGATAGCAATGATTCAAATAAACAATCCTTGCCAAAACGGCAATCATCACAATTCCTATGAGCATTCCCGAAAAAAGCCTTACTTGTTTTGATTTCCTTTGCTTCATAATAAATTCTCCTCGTTACTTCAATTTAAACCTTCCGCTGTCCACCAGATAGATTACATCGGATAAATTTTCGAGTTCATCCTTATCATGAGAACTAAGCAGTATAAGACTTCCTTTATCACGCATATCCCTTATGATTTCTGACAGTTTTTCCTGTCCCTCCTTGTCCAGGGCGTTAAAAGGTTCATCCAGCAAAAGAAGCTTTGGTTCCTCCATAATGGCACAGGCAATACCCAGTCTCTGCTTCATTCCAAGAGAATATTTTCTATACTTTCTCTTATCATGCGGGTTCAGTCCAACCGTTTCAAGTGCCCTGCTTATATCCACTTCACCTTTATTTATTGATGCAAGCATTTTTAGATTGTCATAGCCTGTATAACTATCTATAAAGGCAGGATTCTCAATAAGCATTCCTATCTTTTCCGGAAAAGCCATATTTTTTCCAAGTACCTTGCCATCAATCCTGATAGTACCGCTTGTAGGATACATAAGTCCGCTTACCGCTCTCATCAGCATTGTCTTGCCTGAGCCGTTTACGCCCTGAAATCCATATATATTACCACTTTCCAGTGTCATGCATACATCATCGAGTACCAGAGCATCCTTTATCTTTTTAGAAACATGTTCTATCTCTATCTTCATAAAAATACCTCACAAAATATTTTTTCTGTTAAAATACACACTTCCGGACACAATAGAAACCACCATCACAATAATGCAGCTTATTATTCCGGCAGCCGCATCCATTCCGCCCGCACAGATTCTGTTATTTCTGATGATCATAAGATAATTTCCCATAAGAAACGGACTCACCCAGTAAACAGATACCACAAGATAAACTATGGAAACAATATATCCAGCGATCGCACCGGCAAAAATACTGATAGTAAGCTGTACCACCGCAATTGTACAGGCGCATAACATTGGCAGTATCAGCCATACAAGCACTTCATTTCCGGTCGAAAACTGCTGCATATCTATTCCCATTTCCATGAGCATATCATCAGACTTTGTGCTCCACTTCCCGATTGCACATGTCACAGCCGCAAGAACCAGTATCATTGCAGCATAATACGCGATCACATTTATGACCGTCCATATGTACTTACTCCATAACCACTTAAACCTGCTGCCGGACAATATCAGTGTCTTTTTGCCTGCACCATACAGATCTGACGATGGATAAAATCCTACCACAAAAAATAAAAACGCATAAAACAAAAACCATGACACCGGAATGGTAAATACGCTGTCATCTGTCTTTATGTATGGCGGCATACCCTGAAGTATATTTGTAAAGTATGCAAAAAATCCAAGCTCCGGTGAATTTACACTAATATCACTGACGGTGATAAATGAAAAAAATACAAATATGAATACTCCGACTATCCATTTTATCTTGTTTTCACTAAATCCTTTTCTGATATCATATAAGATCAGATTTACAAAAATTCTCCTATTCATAAGCAACAAGCTCTTTCTTTACCGCATGTATGTAAAATATAATATTTACCACTATAAGGATAATAAACGCACAGATCACAACCCGGATATCATTTCTAAACGGTGCACTTGGTCTAAGAAACATTACCGGTGATAAACTCACCCTGTTTACAAAATGAACCATACAGAACACAAATATGTATATGATAAACGGTGTCAGCAATATCCAGAACCGGTTTCTTACAAAATTAACCGCCCACAACACCGCACAGTTTAAAAGTCCCCAGAAGCAGCCATCAATCAGCACAAAAATCAGATTGTATACAAGTGGATGTGTATAAAATACCCCTGACATGATATCCATTGCCGCTACCGGGAATGTGCCTGTTCCTACCTGTGGTATTACCATCGGAAATACCATTGCAGTAAGCAGAAAGTCAAACATCAGTGGTATCATTCCAATAAGCGCACCGCTTACAAATGCAGCTCCATATTTTGCTCTTATATAATCGCTCTTCTTTCCTCTTGATATGATCTGGGCAGCATACCCTGATTTAACATCAAAATAAAAGCTTCTGCCATACGGTATGGCACACAAAGCAGGCATTATCAGATAAAGCAGCAACGGCTGCACACTTGCATTATCCGCACCTATCCATTTCTCATATGCAGACAATGGATACGTGTCGGAGTAAATATACATCCTCCATATCCACACATTTTCCATAAAATGCCATACACATATTGCAAACGCAACACACAATGTGGCAGCAAATAATCTATTTCTAAAAGCACGTTTTATTTCGAGTTTAAATATTCTATTCATAACTACAGCTCCAGTTTAAAATATTTCTTCACCGTATCATTGGTTTTTGAATCTTTGCCCTCTATACAATAATAAATACATTTAGTATCTTCAGGCATTCCCTCATCCTGAATAATATATCCCAGCTCTGATGTAATACCCTCGCCCTTGCCTAAAACATAATGATATACATCACTTTCATCTCCTCCAAGCCAATAGTTGTCTATATATACACAATCTGAGTTTTCCTGTATTCTCTCCATATCATCCTTGATGGCATACAGAACACCCACATTTCTATTACCTTCAATCTGCTTATCATCTCCATCCTTATAAACAATTGTCAATGTTATAAAAATATAACTATTACCATTACTCAGATTATAATTATCATCAATATCTTCACCATATAAATCTTTCAAATAATCCAAAACAGTATCCTTATTTCTGTTTCCAAACTCTGTGGTATGCTCATACTTTTCAATTTTATAAGTAATTCCATTTATCTCAATTGTATCATCAACTGACACGATGTCGTCTTTGTTAACATACTCCGCATCCTGCACATACGTAGCCGGAGTCTGGTCTACTACACCGGTGTCACTTTCTGTCTTTGAATCCTCATCCTTTACAATACCTGATTTTCCCTCTAGCCCGGCATTTGATTGTGAACATGCTGAAAGCCCCGCTACCATCATGATCACCGCCATTATTGCTGTAATTTTTTTCCTCTTCATACTCTTTCTTCTCCTTTGCTTGCTGATGTTTAATTGTTATGATGATTATAAACCTGTGATGTGTCATAGTTGTAAAATAAAAAAATCCATTGCAATTTTAATTATTGCAATGGATTTTTGTCACGACTTTACTATCAACCTATTTATCAGAATATCTTTTTATTAAGTCTATTTACTTATCCGATACCACCTTACAGCGCTTCTTATGAAATGCAATTCCGTATTTTATGATATTGCATCTGCCCTCTTCACGAAGTACAGCATCATATCTGCGTGTATTTATCTGATTCATTGCATCTTCACAAGATTTATCCAATCCTTGAAAAGACGTTGCATATTTGACCTCTATGATAATTCCCGAATCAGGATCCTCCGGTTTTATGATAATGTCACTGAATCCATCCCCTGATTCCCTGTTCGATTTGATCAGCCAGTTCGGATTGCTTCCTCTCAAAAGGCCAAGCAAAAGACCATGGTAGAAATTTTCTTTCTGTCTATCGCGAGCCTTAGTGTCCAGAATACTTATCATACGATCCATGATTATATTGAGCTGTCTCTGAATCTTTTCAGTGTCAGCCTCAAGAATAGCCTTTGACAGCACTCTGATCTCATCATTGTCCTTTGCTACAACTTCCTTGAACCATTCCTGTATCTGCAGAATAAAAACTTCTCTGACCTCTTTGTTTGGGATAACAAGTTTAAGTGCATAATTCTCACTATCCGGCAATTTCACTTCACCTACTTTTGTCAGGTATCCTGTAGTAAAAAGTACACTCCATATATTATCTATATTTTTGTCTATTTCATTGTACGTAAGTTCAAGATGAACCACTTTTTCAATAGACTCTCCGGCAATTAAGCGCTCAACCTCATCCTTGGTTGTCGAATCAGCTATATTTATAAGGCGTCTTACAAGGCTGTTTCCGCTACTGTTTATCCAGTAAGTCTGTGGTCTGGCAGTTGGATTGGCAACAAGATTGTCCACATAATTTATAACATCCCAAGGACAGTATACATCCACATTACCAAAATGATAACCATCATACCACTCCTTTGCCTCTTCAAAATGTGATGCCAGTCCATAGTCTGCAAGAAGATTTTTCACCTCATCATCCGAAAATCCAAACTGCTCGTCAAATCTGGCATCAAGAATCGATAAAACTTTAAAATTATTTATTCCGGTAAAAATGCTTTCTTTCGAGATACGAAGACACCCTGTAAGAATTGCAAATTGTAAATAATCATTTGTTTTTAAAACTTTTCCCAAAATACCTCTGATAAGCTCGACCATTTCATCGTAGTAACCGTGCTGGAATGCTTTATCCAGCGGTACATCATATTCGTCTATTATAAAAATAGTATTCTTGCCATAGTGTTTAGTCAAAAGCTGAGATAACACTTTTAATGATGAAATAACCACACCATCACTCATATGATATTTTCCATCTTTAATCTGTATAATTCCCTGATACTGCTCTTTTTCATTTTTACTGAGCTTATCACTATTCATTAGGAACGAAAATCCATTTGCTATTTCACCTATTATCTGGACAAGTGCATCATATGCCCTGTCAAACGTTAACCCGTTAACATCTTTAAATGATATAAACACAACCGGATATTTCCCCATGTATTCATTGCATAAAGCTGTATTTTGTGAAATATACAAGCCATCAAATATAGATTTATCCGTACCTATTTCAAAAAAACTCTTAAACATACTCATATTAAGAGTCTTACCGAAACGACGCGGACGGGTAAAAAGATTTACTTCTCCCCAATTTTGCAGGAGCTGCTCTATAAGCCTCGTTTTATCTATATAATAAAAGCCCGATTTTCGTATTTTTTCAAAATTATCTATTCCAACCGGTAATTTTAATGTTCTATCCATCAAAGCCTCCATAAAAAAATCCGCTATAACTGTTAATCATAGTATAGCGGATTATTTTATAAAATACAATAATTGTGTTATTGGGTTCTCTTTTACATCTTACTGACCTTTCCATCCTCTATCTTCATGACCTCATCACACAATATTTCTATATCCTCATGTATGTGACTGGCTAAAATAACCAGTTTCCCCTGCTCTTTAAGATCAAGCAGTATTTCTCTTATATCACTTACGCCTATACTATCAAGTGCATTCATCGGCTCATCCAGTATAAGAATGTCCGGATTTTCCATCATAGCCTGTGCAAGACCAAGTCTTTGTTTCATTCCAAGAGAATAGTGCTTTACTGATTTTTTATCGTCCGGATCCAAACCAACAGTTCTAATACATCTTCTTATATCATCATCTGTTATCGTTCCTCGTATTGATGCAAGATATTTCAAATTTTTAAAACCTGAATAATGTGGTAGAAATCCGGGATTTTCAATTATAAAACCTATATTTTCCGGAAAATCCACATCTTTTCCTACTATTTTCCCATTGACTGACACCGTGCCATCAGTTGTATCCATCAATCCGCAAACACATTTAAGCAACACTGTTTTTCCTGAACCGTTTCGTCCTATTATTCCATATATTTTCCCAGATTCAAATTCCATACATACCTTGTCCAATACTAAATGCTCTTTAAACTTAACCGTAACATCATTCAGCTTAATCAAACTTTTATTTTCCATTCTTTAACCTCTTTACCAGTTTTCCCTTATTATTTGCAACAATACATAAAGTTCCCAGTCCAATTAGCGTTATGCTAAAGAACCTAAATGTATATCCAAGATTGAGCCCCCATTTTGCCGCATATCCATAATACAGCGCTAACTGGGACAAGCTCATAGGTGAAAACTTATACGCATAACCCATCCAATCATTTGCTATACACACATCCAGCACCGATAATATAATACCAATAACAGTTCCTACACCCTTACCGGTTATTTTATTGCCCCAATATATCACCAGTCCCAGCCATAACACACTGCAAAATTCGAGTATAACACTTATTACCAGTGCTAAAAGAGGTGTGTAATTTGCTATTATATTTGGAGACACCGCTAATTGTATGCCATACTGTGTTCCTGCGTTAGTTTTACCTAATGTTCCCCATATTTTACCCCATTCTCCGGAAAAATCTATTCGGGTTATATATGGAATTATGCTTGCAGCAAAAATACCTGCAACATATATAAGTGTCATTTTAATAATATATATGACTTGTCCAAGTCCCCATGCCGTTTTTCCGGAACGTGATACCATATACCGATATGTCTCATTTTCATATGGCGCATTTCCGAAAATAATAATCGCACATGCTGCTATTATAAACTGTACTCTATAGTTGTTTATAACAAATACAAAAGCATACGGTGTTACTTTTACATTAACAATACTGCTAAAAGATGCAATATCGGTAAGTGATTCCATTACATATATCATAGCCACAAATATTGCAATCGGAATTCTTATATTCTCATATAACATACGAAGATTATATCTTGATACCCAGTTTGCTTTAATAAATAGTTCCACTTTTTAAGCCCTCCTTCATTTTTCCAACAAAAAAAGCACCTATAAGTGTGACAATTGTAAGTGATATGGCAATAGCTATAAGCAACGTCAATCCACTTGATTTTATAACTACCTGCCCTATAAGAATCATATCCGGTCTAACCATATCAGGTACCCTTATTATCTGAAATATCCGCACCAGCACATAGCTTCCCAAAAAAGGAGAGAGAAGTACTACCATAAAATCGCTTGTATACAATGATACACAAAGAGCCAGACTTGACCATATAACACCACGACAAAATGCCAATATACTCAACGTCAGTATATATAACTGCGGATAATATACAGCGCTCCATTCATGAAAATAATCTGATACCACTGCTCCCTCAAACTCGTCTCCGGCAATAGGAAATCGCATTGCAAGCATTAAAAACAACAATACAGTTCCACATGCCGCAACAAATCCTCCGGATATAGCACTAACGATAAATTTTGCAAATATATATCTGTTTTTTCCTTCTCTGGAAACAATATAGGAAACAGCTTTATTATTTCGTTCCTGACACAAGCTTACAGAAAATGGCAATGCTGTAAATACCGGCAGCATATAATGGGTACACATTCCACCAAAAGCAGCATTGGAGAAAAAATATCCTACATATCCCTGTCCGTTTCTTAAGCCGGCTATCAAATCGTTAAATGAATCAAAGCATATTGAAAAAATAATACCTGCTATCGCAATTATAAGTCCTGCATTTATTGTCCTGCCAAATTCTGCCCTAATGACTTTATTCATGCTATTTCATCTCCCGTAATTGCATTTATTCTAATTGTATATCCACCATCTTCAGCACCATTTCCATTTACTTCAAAATCAAGACACCATACAGGAATAAGTTTTATATCCGTAAATGAATCATTCTGCAAAAGCGGGAAATATTCCATCCATATATTAGTAACTTTATATTCATCAGTAAGTATCACGTCTCCGAATTTCTTATTTAAAGCCTCTGTAATTTCCTTTTCTCCGATAATATCAACATTTGCATTACATACATCAGGCTCATCCATAATTCCTGATACAAAAACTGATTCTATTCCTCTATTTGATATCATAACCTCAATGTTTACAGGCTGTGCAATCAGCACATCTCTTGTCTGTTGCAATATCGGATCATCATTTGCATACACCTGCAGACCGTCTATCTTTATTCCATATGTAAAACAATAGATTTCTGTATCTATCCCAATTGTACTGCTCTGCTGTTTTTTTGCACTTAGAAGGTCTTTATAATCAGAATCCTGTTCCATATTGCTTTGTATATTGTTTAAATCAGCACTATTAAATGCCGTAATATTCTCTTTACCAAGCTCGCCCGGTATTCCCATTTTATCAGTCAGTTCTTTTACCTTTGCCCTTGCATCGGTTATAGATTCAAACTGTAGCGCCTTAGTTTCTGCAAGCTTTTTTTCATCTGCATATCCACAAAGCAACTGCAGATATGATGTATCATCATCCTTTGAATAGCTCACGGAACCTGATTCTCCGCCAATATAAGCAGCACCATAACCGATTCCTCCACTTTCATCAGTTACCAGCTCTGTTTCCTCTATATCCGGATACAGATAAGTCATAATATCCTTCAGATTAAAATCTTTTAATTTAGTGTTATATTCATTTAACTGTGTTTCAGGCATTTGCAAGGTTGCATCAATATATAGATTTTCATCAATTTTCTTATTTATTATTTCTTTGCTTCCTGTTTTTTCAGTATCTTGAGAATTAATTTCTGTATTATAATTTTCTGTATTGTTTATGTCATTACTATTGTTTGAAGATGTACATCCAGCTAGTGTCAGACTTAATCCACATGTAACTGCGCATACTTTAATTAGTGTTTTTTTATTCATTTATATCAGTTCCCTTCTTATTTAAGCTCACATGCAAAATCAGCTACCTCACATGACTGTTCTCCGTCATTTTTTATAGTTTTTTTAATCCCTTTAAGACCAATCTCCTTACTTTCTGAGGTTCCATCATTATAGGTAACTGTACATGTTATCACTACATCATCAGTAAGTTTGGTAATTCCCTCAACATTATCATCCACAAAATCAGATTCAAATAACTCATAAATATTCTTATTTTTTTTCATACCTTTGATAGCAAATATAGATGTATCAGACTCCTGCTTATCATATGCTAACGTATAACTTGAAAGCTCACGTATATCATAATTTTCTTCATCTGTCTCATCTTCCTTGCAGCCTTCCGGCGCAAAACCACCAGCATTAAAATATTTCCCTGTATACTCTGTACAATCAGTTATTATACTATTTCCATGTTTTTCACAAATCCAAAAGGCAGCTCCCTTTATACTGTAAGTTACTGTGGCAATATTATCGCCTTCACATTTAAAGCGTATCCCGGTATTATAAGCTACACTCTCACCATCTTCTCCTCTGTTTATAACATAGCCATTTTCATCATATCCGGCAAACTTGAGCGGTACACTTACCCCCTTTTCCAATTCTTTTGCATAGCAGGTTATAACAAACGGACTATTTTCGGCTACTGTTTGGTCTGTATCTTTATCTGTACCAATTGTAAAAGTTCCGCTTGCATTAATTCCTAAAATCAGTGCCAGACATGCCGCTACTGCTGCAAATATCTTGACAAACTTCTTTCTGCTTTTTCGCACTTTTCTGTATAGATAAATATCCTCATCTGCCACCTTCGGAATAAGCGTCTGTTGTAATATTTTTTCCAATTTTTCATCTGTCATATCCTATAGCCTCCAGTCTCTCCTTTAACATCTTTTTTGCTTTCCTGATACGTGTCTTTACAGTTCCAAGTGGGATGTCCAATGTCTTTGCAATATCTTCGGCACTCATATTTGCAGAATAATTCATATATAATGGAATTTTGTACTTTTCCGGGAGTTCATATACGAGCTGCTTTACAAGATATGTCTCATCCTTCTTCATATATTGTTCTTCAGGTGTAAGTATATTTTCATTTCGTATCTGCTTTCCATCTTCATCCGCCAAATCATTCAGACTTACAAACACGGCCTTTTTATTTCTGACCGCGTACTTACGTTTTTTGTTCTTTAAAAGCAAAATTGATATGGATATTGCATAGCTCTTTATATTCTGCTCACAGTCTAAGCTCTCTTGCTTTTCTAGCAATTTTAACATTGTGTCCTGATAGAGTTCATTTCCGGCTTCATTGCTATATGCAATCATGCGGCAATATCTTAATATGTCTTTTCCACTCTCCTCAACAAATTGTTCAAATTCCTTTTTATTCATAAGCTCCTTATCCAATCTTTTTATCCTCAAGCGCTTAAGGTTTTGCCCTTATACTTTTATATTGTAATATATAGTGGTAATAGATTTAAACAGGTAATAAAAAAACTCCGGAGCAGCAATCTGCCCGGAGTTCATATATTCACATTCTTACCCAGCCTTTAACACTTTCCGATTAGGAAACTCTGATATTTCCAGCATAGGCGCTTTTTCCTCCATATCTGATTTTGTGCGCCCTTCATTACGTGTAATCGGATACGGCAACTCAAGTTCCATGCTTGTTCCTTGTCTCAAAGAAAACGAAATTCCGGGCATATCCGGATACATCGTACAGAATACATTCTCACTTACCATGCTCATATAATTGTCACCAACAAGACTGTATCTGCTAAGCATAAGACCGCCTTGTTCCCCCATATCACAATCGTTATTGTAAAAACGTATCTTGAGCAGACAATAAAATGGTGTATTTTTTAATGCATATTCCTCTACCTCGCCCATATTGTATCTGTCATAGAGTTCTTTTGTGTCGACCAGTTCATAACCCAATACCTGTATGGCATATCCGGGTATTGCTTCATCTGCGGTATCTATGTAGTCAGTTCCAAAATCTACTACTTCCCCAACATTGTAAGTAACAACAGGAGTCCTTTCTGCATTCTTATTAACCACTGTTACCCGGACAATATACGCTATAATGATAGCCGATAACAATATGAAAATCGTCACCCTTTTTCTCACTCGCATATTCTGCCCTCCTTAAGTCTTACAATCTCATCTGAGAGTTCCTCAAGTGTCTGCATTTCATGGCAGGAGATAATCACAAGTGCACCTCGTTCTTTCTGCATTTTCACTATGCGCTTAACCATATCTTTACCATCATCATCAAGAGCATTTGTAGGTTCATCAAGCACAACAATATCCGGATTTCCCAGTACTGCTGCCGCAATTCCAAGTCTCTGCTTCATTCCAAGAGAATATTTCTTGTATTTTTTGTTTCGGGCACTTTTCAGTCCCACCTCTTCTATTAGACTGTCTATTTCCTTATTAATCATATCTGCCGATATATTGTTATCCACCCCAGCGAGCAATCTTAAATTATCCGGTCCTGAATACATATCAAGAAACGTTGGATTCTCCAACAAAAATCCAATACTTTTCGGAAAATCCATATCCTTTCCCAATTCCTTCTGATCGATTAATATCGTGCCGCTTGTTGGATGTATAAGTCCTATAAGCGCTCTCATGAGCATTGTCTTACCCGATCCATTTATCCCTTGAAAGCCATAAACCTGCCCCGATACCATATGTAGGTTAATATTATCAAGCACCATGTTTTTATTTATTGTTTTACACAGATTCTTAACTTCTATCTCTGTCATTTTCAATTCTCCTCCTGAATGATATCAAACCTTTTAAAGCGTATAAATCCAGCAATTACAGTAAACACAATTAGAACACACGTAACAGGTATGCCTATGCTACAATCCATTCCATCCACATTTATCCATGAATGCCTTATAAGCATTGCATAATTTCCTATTAAAAAAACACTCTGAAAATACGCTGACGCAAGCATCAGCATACACATTATCATAAAACTGTATACAGGCTTGAACCACAAACAAAGCAACATCTGAAGCTGACATATTGTTACTGACAATAGAAACACCAAAACCAGCTCGCCAAATGGCATAAATGCATCTTTTACAAGTTCTGTATCCGCATCCGGTTCAAAAAAGACGGTCTGCATCTCGGTATTTATATGCATATCAAACAGTATGCCTTTTATCTGACAAAATATCAGCATAATAACAATTATTATGCCAAAAAATATCACATTACAAAGCAGATTCCACAAACACTTTGACAACCACCATTTAATCCGATTTTGTCCCTTTACAAGCACCTTGTTGCCAAATCCCTGTAAATTAGTCATTGGATAACTAAGCGTAGCAAACAAAATCAATACTAAAAATACTGTCCAGATTACCGGAAACTCAAAAACCTTTTCTGCAGACAAAACATATTTAGGCATACCTCCGAAATTGTATAACAATATATCTCCCAGATGTTTTTCCACTTCCATGCCGTACTTCTCATACGAGACTACTTTCTGCATCATCGCAAACAAAACCACAATCTCGTATACTATAGGAAACAATAATAATTTTATATTTTTAAGACAACCGTTTTTGATGTCATACCAGCACATTTTCCATAGTTTCATATATCCGGCCTCACATTATATCTTTTTTACGCATAAAAACAGTGTTGAATACTACTGTTACAATTACCATCAATAACAACATACCGACAATAACAGACAGCTTTGTCGGATAACTCGTCTGAACACATTTAGTAAAATAGAATGGCGATAATTGGTAATTTACCGCTTCCGGTTCATTAGAGCATATTATATTTCCAAGCAGTGCTATTCCCATACAAACAACAAACGGCAAAATACAGTTTATCCATTTATATTTTATGAAACTAGCAGACAACATAGTAAGACATGTCAGAGCACCACAAAACATGAAATCCACAAACAGGTATAGCAATACATATACCAGCGGATGTGTATAATATAGTTCTGAAAAAATAGAATTTCCAAATACTCCATACGTTGTATCATATGTAGGAACCGGCTTTATCGCGGGAACAAACAATGCTGTAAGCATAAAATTCGTAATCAGCGGGACTACCATGGTAAGTCCACCGGAAATAAAAGTTGCAATATATTTAGCCGTTAAATATCTCTGTTTTCCCGTTCTTACTATCATCTGACTCATATATCCGCTTTTTTGTTCTCCACAGTAAGACCATCCATACGGAATTGCAATAAGGATTGGAAATACAAAAAAATACAAAGAAGACCCCAGTGAAAACCCCTCTCCACCAATCCAATGATTAAACAGCGTAAATGCCTCGTAACACGGATTCATCCCATCATATCTTTGATTTCCACAAAAAAGTCCTACATTATAAACCAGTCCCAACATGCTGATAAGTATACCAATAGCAATCGAGATGATAAAATATCTTGTCATGATCGCTTTTTTAATCTCTGTTCGCAAAACTTTCTGCATATACTACTCCAATCCAAGCTTTATGTACTGCCTGTTTTCTTCTTCGCCGTTAAAATTAACAGCTAAATACAACTTACTCATATCCATATCACTTATCTGCAATAAATCAGGATCTACACACCAGCCAAGCTGTACATCCATTGATTGTCCCTGAAGCAGATTATAGTCATAATTTACATTATCCAGATCTTTTGCCGCTGAAAAATATACCGGACTGCCTACAAGCCGACATGCTCCGTCAACCTCATACACCAGTGAAATATCCCCTATTGTACATGTGTTATCCTCTACATTTTTGACAGATACATCGCAATATAAAAATTTTCCTGAGGCTACTTCTTCCTTTTTCATTGCTTTAGGCTTCTCCGGATCTGCACCCATGTAATAATCAATCTCAATAAGATTATCCGATACTCCATCCACCTCAGCAGCTGTATCATATAACTTAACACTGTTTACGGTATAGCACTTTTCGATATACTCTCTGTCAGTGCCGTACTCTACCGTCTTTACATCAATTTCATCTCCTATATTGTACATATCGTCCTTGTCATCTATGACTACATCCTCTGCCTCCGGCAGATCACTTTCATTGCCTTTTCCTATATTGTCTGATACTTTCTTTGCATTAAACGAACATGCTGTAAAGCATGACAGGCAAAGAGATAATGTAAGGATTGTCGTGATTAGTTTTCTTTTCATAATGTTCTCCCAATAAATTGCTTCTTCTCATATCTATTGTTAAATAAGGTACTCATTGTCCAATTATAGTCCGAACGATGAGTACCTATTATTCCATACTTAGTTTGCTGCTGGATATGATCCTGCACAGTCAGGACTCCATTTTCCGCTCACTCTTCCACTTACTGATGATTTTGCGGAAGTGATTCCTAATTTACAATATGAATATCCACTCTCTTTAATTGTATTTCTAATTCTCCTTTCCGTACCACTCGGAATAATTGCATATCCTTTAACTGTCTTATTAACATTTCCTGATGTTAATGACTCAACCCATAAATCAAAACCCGAATTATTTTTTATGTAATGCGATGATGTGTCCTGCTTTTCTCTAAGATCAGTATATGCTGATGTGCTATAGCTAAACGAAACAACTTTACTAGGCAAATTAGTATTTGAGGCATTCTTAGCAAATACCGGTGAGCTAGTTACCATAACTAATCCAAACATTGACAGTGCAATTAAAGTTCTCTTCATAAATTTCTCCTTTACGTTTAAAATTTCATTAATAAGTTACATAACAATAATTATTGTTGCTCGAAGTTGATGACACTTTCGATTATCATCGTTTTCGTTGTTTTTTCAATACTATTTACACGAAACAACATTTTACAGCCATTTTTGGTCATTTTCTATTTATAAAAAACATTTTATTCTCTCAAACCTAAAAAGTAATTATCATTATTGTGTAATTGAACAACAAATATTTTCTCTTTTATTTCTTCAATATTTATATTTCCTTTATTTGTGCATGCCTTCAAAAAATTATCCTTTACACTCTCCTCAGGAAGCTTAGTCTCAAAATTATAAATAATCAGTTCCGATTTTCCCTTTTCCAAGCAACTACATACATTATTCATCCACCAGCTATCTGTTTTCGACATGGACATTCCATAAATAATAAATAACTCTGTATCCTCGAAATATTTTCTATATTTTAAGTCATCTTGTGCCCAATAGGATTTAATAAGTCTCTTCTCAACATGACTTTTATCATACTCATTCAGTTCTGTTCCAAATATCATTGAGCGAGGTATGTTCTGTCTTCCATGCGGATGAATAATATTTGTCATAATATAAGATGACCAAGAAGTATCCTCATTAAATTCCGTTAATTTTCCGTCAGGATTTGGGAAAAATGTAAAATTTCTATCTGCATTTTTGTACCTATGCGGTTCAAATTGTGACTTATCTAAATATATGTAATTATCAAGTAATTCTGTATAGTTGAAGTTAATAAATAAAAAATTGTACAAATTATAATGATATGTATTTTTCACAAACATCATATCATCTTTAGGGTTAATATCTCCCATAAACTTGCTCAAGCTTGTATCTGCCCACTTATTCGCCTTTGACTTATCGTTTAATTTTAACACCACATCAGTAGTCACAATATCATTCAAGAATCGAGAAAATGAATTTTGTATAGCGTCAAGATCCGTTTCTAATTTTGGAATTTCGCCTTGTCGTCCATCATTTATCATCTCCCCCAGTAATTCATCAACAGAGCTTTCAAAATCACACCAGTTCTCTTTATCCTGCTCATGATCCTCTTTCATCTTCTTATATATTAAGTTATTATCATCACATAATCTAAAATATGTAACATACTCAAAAAAATCAGAATATTTCGTGGATTTTCCATTCATCTTTTTATCACCAAATTTGTTCAAAACGGCAATATCAAACCCATTTCCAACTAAAACCATAATATTATGCTGTCCGTCTAATTTTTCATAATCATCTGTAGAATACCTAATATGCATGCAATCCTCTCCTTTACTTTCTACCATACTTTAAGTTAAATATAGCAACTAGCTGTAATATCTCTGCCAGCATTACTCCAGATTCAATAAACTTTGTATAATATCTATATCCCGCTATCCAATGCAATTCCACGATAATAAACAGAACTACTACAATTAAAATCGTTATTTTTTTACAAAATCTTTTATCATCATTATCAAGCCGTTTGTTTGCAGAATCTATTGGACTAAAAATCATCAATAAGATACTTGAGCCAATATATATAACATTAAAGAACATATTGTTATTTATATACTTTAATATCTGTAGCATAGTCACAATTACTATACTGGATATGATAAGGCATTTATAGAATCTATCCGCATGATACCCACCGGAAAATTTCCTAACTGCTATAAATGGCATAATCATAGCTACTGCCTCTATCGGCATTTGCAAAAACGCCCCTATAACCAAAGCAAACACTAAGGGATATAGGAGCGAAAACAAACAATGAACTGCATATGCATACAGTTCACGTTCGTCTGCGGCAATAGCTTTTTGTCTGATAAGCCAATCTGCTATTTTCTCGCTCATGTTATTTAGTTTTTCTTTTAAATTTTGCAATGTTTTCTGGTTGCTTTGGTTCATAAAAAAGGGTGCATGACGTTGAATTAGCTTCAAGCCTAAGAACTTCACCTAACACTCTCTTTGCATAGAAAACATAATTTTTCTTTGCAACCTTTTTATTCATCATTTTCTCCTTTTCGTCTGTCATCAACATAATATCATCAACTTCATGCATATATATTATAACTTTGTTAATAATAATTCTATGGTTTTGAATGAATCGCCCTAGTCACGTATAAATTGGGCATATTTCGTAATATTTACTTAACAATCCACTCTTACGCAGATTTTTAATCTAAAACAAGTATATTTTATCTGTCTCAATGATATTATCTGTTTTACTTTGTTCATAAATACTTAAATACCTGTTACGACTGTGTTTAGATTATCACTATGAAAGAGGTATTAATATTTTGGATTTTGACTATATTACCATGGGACATAGAATTAAACTTCGCCGCAAAGAACTCAATTTGACACAGGCTGTTCTTGCTGAAAGATTAAATGTTTCACAAAATCATGTTTCAGCCATAGAATGTGGTTCACAACACCCTAGCTTTGAATGTTTTATTTCCATATGTGATATATTACACGTAAATCCTGATTATCTAATAAATGGATGCACACATACTACCAACACCCCTATTCAGATTTTGGATAGTCTCAATCTATGTGATAGTTCTGCAATTGAACTTGCCCAAAGATTCACAGAACTTCTAGTTGAAATATTCCCAAACAAAAATAACCAAAAATAGCGTTTTCTTGTCTTTTGATGTCATTATGTTGCTTTAATACACTATTTACCTGTATAATATAATCACATTATTGTTATGGAGATTAATTATTATGCGAATACTTATTTGCGATGATGACTCATCTATCACTAGCGTACTATCACAATTAATTACCACTTACTTTGGCAAAAAGAAAACTAAATGTCCTGAAATTGTATCCTTTGATAATGGGGAATCGCTCCTGTCCGATAACGGCGATAAAGATATTGTCTTTTTAGATGTTGAAATGCCCGGTTTTGATGGAATATATGTAGGTAATAAGCTTAAACAGCAAAATGAATCCGTTATTATTTTTATAGTAACATCCTTCATTGAATATCTGGATGCAGCTATGCGCTTTCATGTGTTTAGATATTTATCCAAGCCAATAGATAAGCAACGATTATTTCAAAATCTTGATGATGCACTTGAACTGTATACATCTTTAAATCGTCTGGTAGCTATTGAAACCAAATCAGGTGTTGCCCGGATATCTACTGACGAAATAATATATATAGAAGCAACGGGAAGAAATGTAACCCTACATACAAATTCTGCTGATTACGAATCAACACAAACTTTGCAGTTTTGGATAAATGCACTTCCCAAAAGTAACTTTTTTCAATCACATCGCAGTTTTATTGTAAATCTGGCTAAAGTGACTCACTTTGATCATGAGCTTATCTATCTCTGCGATGACCTGTTCACTGCTTATCTTACACGTCGCAAATTTACAGAATTTAAGAATGCATATTTATTGTTTATTGAAAGTAAGAGGTAATATACGTAATCATGAGTGTTATATTTTGTTATTCTTTAATCTATATAGTTGAAGCTATAATATTAGTCCAATATGTGTCAAATATATTTGAATGTAGGATTTCGTATATCAAACGATATTCTATATTATCCGTACTATTTTGTATCGCATATTGCATCTCATTTTTACAAATTCCTATATTAAATTCAATTTCATTTTTATTAGCAACATTTATATTTATGAAATTAACAACGACCTCCAGTATCAATGTACTATTGTTCCATTCCATTTTATTACTTGTAATCATGTCTTTAAGCGAACTCATTGTCATGGGGTTATTTTCTGCGTTCTCATACAACATATATAATAAGTTAAGTGATTATATTTCTCTATATGTTATCTCATTTTTGAGTAAATTGTTATATTTTGTGGTCACTTATTTTATTTCGCACAGGCTTACTCATAAAGAAGATAGTATTCATTTTTCTCCTTATGAAATACTCACTTTAATCATTGTTCCTATTCTTTCAATTTTTATTACTTATACATTCATATATATTTTTATTTATTATGAGATTAAATCACCTTTTAATTATATGATAAGCCTGTGCTGTTTCTTTTTACTGCTCATCAACATCCTCGCATTCAGTCTTTACGAGCACATAAAGCAAAAGAATGCCCAGATAGCCGAATTAAAACTACAGAGCCAGCGCGATGCCGATTCTGCGGAGTACTACAGGACTCTTTCCGAACAGGATGAACAGCAGAAGGTTCTCATTCACGATATCAAGAAGCACCTTAATGCCATTGCTGATTTAAACGAGCATCATGAAACCGACAAAATTGCAGCCTATCTTACCCGGGTACTCGGTTCTCCCGAATTGCAGCACTCTGTGCGCGTCTGCGACAACGACCTGCTTAATTCTCTCATATGCCGTTACCAGAAAATATGTCTCATGAAAAAAATCGCATTTCACATCGATATCAGAAGCAAGTGCATTGATTTCGTAAGCTATGATGATTTAAGCATTTTGTTTGGTAATCTTATGGACAATGCCGTAGAATCTGCCGAGAAGATGGCGGTTAATCCTTTTATCGAATTAAGTGTCTTTTGTAGAGAAAATACAAATATGACTATCATCACCCTGATAGATTCCTGCCGCGTAAATCCTATTGATAAAAATGGCAACCTTTTACCAACTAAAAAACCGAATCCACAGTTTCATGGATTCGGTATGCGTAGTATAGAAAATATTGTTAAAAAGTATAACGGTGAAATGACTTTTTACTTTGATGATCCTACCAAGACATTTCATACGATTATTATGCTTCGGCACTGAAAGCTGTTTCTTTTTCGTTTACAAAGCTATTTTCATCAGCAGAAGCCATTCCATAACCGGCATCTGCTTTCATTGTTTTATAGGCAAAGTAATTATTTATCGAATCAGGCGCAGTTCTTCCTTTATCCCCCTCATATGACATAAGCGCAAACATTTCCAGATCCGAAGCATTGCAATTAAATTCTTGCCAAAAGTTCCGCAGGTGTAAGTGCCATAACCTTACTTTGCGTAAAGTCTTTAATGTTGCGCGTAATAATATAGTCTACATGAACATATTCAGCAGTTGCACTTTGTATGGCATCTTCAAAATCTTTCCACTTCATATTTACAGCCATCTCAAGCACAACTGAACTAAAATCAGCGAACTCAAAAATAAGTTTTAACTTGCGGAATACATCTTCTATCTGCTCTGGAGTCATTTGTTTTCTCATGATATACATCATATTTGCATAAGTTAATGTAGATATATATCCCTTTGCCTGTTCAGTTTCACAAAGTTTCCAAATTATAGATGATTCCTTCACAAAATCTGAGCGACTTAGTAAAACATCAAGTATAATGTTAGTATCAATCAACAAAACCATATTTTTCCCTCATACTTTCGGTTTTTATCTCATCTAAATTACCATTATCCTGAAGAATTCCTGTTAGAGAATCCGTCAAATATGATACTGCGGCATCCTTAGGAATAAATCTTCCCACTTCATGACCATTCTTTGTAACAATGATTTCATGTCCTGACATAACAAGATTCAAATATCTCCCAAAATTGTTCTGCATTTCTGTTGCAGTTGCTGTTGCTGTATTCATATGCCTTCCTCCTATCCATTTTCTTTTTTAGCTAATTATATTATAACGTTAATTAGCTATTTTTTCAAGATATATCCCCGTTGTAACATTATTCTTGATATTCTTTGCTGTGTTTGTAACATAATTCCGTACATTTTTCCAACGATGAATTTTTATTTTCAAAAACAAACTCAAAAAGCCGAATCCACACTCCCACGGATTCGGCTTTTGTATATACACTTCTATTTTCTATTTTGTATGAAGCTGTCAATCATCGCAATCACACCATCTACACCGAGCTTTGCCACATTCAGACACAGGTCATAGTTTTCTGCCTGCCCCCACTCCTGTCCGGTATAGTATTTGTGATAGGTCTTTCTGTTGTCATTTGTCTCACGCACAACAGTCTTTGCCTTTCTCACTGAGACTCCATGTGTATCAGCCACAGTATCAACGCAGAATGCATCATTCGCTGTCAGGAAAACTGAGACAACATCATCTCTTCCCTGAAAGGCAAAGTTTGCACATCGTCCCTGAATCACATATCCCTCACAGCCGTCCTCAAGCGGCAGCCTGTCAATAAATGTAAGAGCCATAGCCGGAGTATCATGCAGCACATTATCCTCCTCCGTCTCCATCACAATAGAGTAAAGCAGGGAATTAACCGGTCTCTCACTGTAAAACTCCTCATACTCATCGTAGCAGCCTGCCTCTTTGGCACCGGCCGCAATAGCCTCTCTGTCCATGAAATGTAAATGATATTTCTCAGCGACTGCTCTACCGATACTATCTGCATCGCAACCGCACTTTCTAGCAATTGTAATTATCATATAAATATAGCTCCTTTCTGTAAAAAAGCCAACGCGCAGGAAGCGCTCAGACAAATCAATAAAAGTTTGCAAACACCGATGCAAACACCACCGTAAGTATTCCTGCCACCGCGATAGCAAGAGAGCTCATGGCGCCCTCTATCTCGCCAATCTCGATAGCCTTCGCTGTTCCGATGGCATGTGATGAAGCACCAAGCGCCAGTCCCTTCGATATAGGCTCAGTGATTCTGAATATTTTGCAAACAAACTCTCCGAGTATATTTCCAAGCACACCTGTCACGACGATAACTGCGACAGTGATAGTCACATATCCGCCGAGCTCCTCTGATACGCCCATACCGATAGCTGTCGTGATGGACTTTGGAAGCAGTGTGACATAGTCCTCGTGTGAAAGCCCCATAAGCACTGACAGCACAAGCACTGTCACAAGGCTTGTTATGACTCCTGCCGTGAGTCCGAGCGCGACTGCTGCTATATTTTTCTTGAGCAGTGTCCACTGCTCATAGAGCGGTATCGCAAGGCATACCGTGGCCGGTGTCAGAAACCAGCTAAGGTACGATGCCCCCTTATTGTATGTGTCATAATCCACATCTGCCACAACAAGCACTATAATGGTCAGTACTATTGAAATGAGAAGCGGATTGAGTATTGCAACCTTAAACTTCTTCTTTAAAAGCATACCTATCAGATATGCAACCAGACTTACCGTGACACCGGCAAAAAGCGATGTCTGAAACAAATTATCCATTATGATTATCCTCTATCTTATTTATTTTCTCCAGCATCAGCCCTCTTGCGCTTCTGCATACGGATTACGAGCTGTGAAACATGTCCTGTAGCAATCATTACAGTAAGAAGTGCCACAACCGTGATTACAATCACAGGTACAAGCACCGGCTCAAGATTGCCCCAGGATGACATAAGCCCCACTCCCGCAGGGATAAACATGACAGGCATTATCTCTATCATGAATTTGCCTGCACTCCTTACAGAGTTAAGCGGTATCAGGCCTGTCAGCAGACCTATGAAAAGTATAACCATGCCATATATGCTCGCCGGGACAGGCAATGGCAGTAAATATTTGAGTATCTCACCTACAAACGAAATCGCAAGTATGATGAGAAATTGCTTTAATAATTTCATTTTATATTGTATCTCCGTTATATATATTTCGTGACTATTTGTAACTGTTTATCAGTGTTCCCTGACCATCATTGCACATACAATGGCAAGCAGCACGCTTGAAGCCCATATAGCGCGTATTCCTATGTGCAGTGAGCACACTCCGCCTATACCTGCTCCTATTGCAAATATCAGAATAATTCCATAGTAGTGCGCGGTCTTTTTCAGTGCCCCGATATTTCTGTCACGCAGATATATTGACAGACTCTCTGTGCCGCTTCTTAAGTTGCCGATGCACATGGTGCTGGCATAGCCGTAGCCGTTTACCTTTCTGAAGGACTGCACCTGCATAGAACAGCTGAATGATACAAGCATGGTCGCTATCATGTCGTACCTGTGTGGTATGAAGCCCACCACAAACAGTATGATTATCTCTATCGCCACCACTATCTGACGCCAGTGGATGCGCTTTGCCTTCTTATATCTATGCCCGATTCTCTCTGCCACAAGCACACCGAGTGCAAATGAAAGGATTGGGAAAAGATACGATAGTCCCTTCATCCATTCACCCATCATCAGATGCTGGCTCATCAGCACTACGTTTCCTGTCTGCGCATTCGAGAACACCTCATTTCTCACATTGTAGGTGTAGGCATCCTGAAAGCCTCCGGAAAGTGCCAGAATAGCACTCAGCAAAAAGGTCTCTGATGTCTGAATCCTTATTTTTTCTTTTTCAGTCATTTTTTCGCCTCTTTTTCTCATATTCGCTGTTAGCCGCCACACCCTCGTGTGACCCACAGCAATTACATATTTACAGCAATCCACACGGTTTATTATTATAGAAAAAAAGGGCGGATATTTCAATACCCGCCCCAAATATACAGTGTATTAAATTTTGCACAATACCCAAAATATATATTGGATATACATAATAGATATACATGATAGCTATACCAGATACTTTTCTTCAAACTCAGATACCGGTACCGGTTTTGAGAAATAATATCCCTGAAACTCATGACATCCCATCATTGTAAGCATATCAAGCTGCTTTTTCGTCTCCACACCCTCTGTGATGACGTCCATGCCTATCTTGCCTGCAAGCGTGATGATACTCTCTAATATATCCTGTCCCTTGACCTCGTTCTCAGATTTGCGAAGGAAGCCCATATCGATTTTCAGTACATCAGCACTGATGTCCTTTAGCATGTTGAGTGATGAGTAACCACTTCCGAAATCATCAATCTCCACCCTGAAGCCTACGCCCTGAAGCTTGTGGATAATATTCATATTCTTCTCAAAATCGGTCATCAGCGTTGTCTCTGTAATCTCCAGATGCAGATTGGACGCTGCTATGCCATATTTATTAATCAGCCCTGTAAAGGTCTCATATATATCTATAATGTAAAAGTCCTTTGTAGATATATTTACAGATATATGATAGCTTCCATAGCCTTTTTCCTTCCACTCTGCAAGCTTTTGCGCTGCCTTCTCCCATATATAGAGGTCAAGCTTGTAAATGAGACCTGCGTTCTCTAAAATATCAATAAAAGCATACGGTGTCAGGATGCCTCTTGATGGATGAACCCAGCGCACCAGCGCTTCTGCGCCCTTTGCAGCACCATCACGTTTCACCTGTGGCTGTAAGTACATGACAAACTCATCATTTTGCAATGCCGGCTCAAATTCACCGAGCAGACGTCTCTGCTCTATTGATATCTCAAGCAGATGCTCATCATAGTATGCCACACAGCAGTCGTAATTATTCTTTATGGTGTCTGCCGCTATATTAGCCTTGTCTACCATAATGCTGACAGCCTCATCCCTGTCTCTTATCTCATACACACCCATGTATGTATGCCGATGGAAAGAATTGCCCGAAAACTCACGCTGCAGCTCTTTTATTGAATCTGCCACTCTTTTTTCATCAAACTCTTCTCTTGGCAGACACAGCGCAAAGCGGTCATTCATAAGCCTTGCACAAATGGTCCTCTCAGATGGATTCGATGCCATGAGCTTCGCCTGCTTTATGAGCACCTGATTGCCCTTCTCCATTCCAAATATCTCATTGATGAATTTGAAATCCTTTATATTGCTGCAAATCAGGTAGAAGGTTGTGTCATGATACTTGTTCACCATATCGTGCACATCCTCATAGAACTGGTCACGGTTCAAAAGTCCGGTCAGACTGTCATGCGATGCCTTGTACTTTTCCTGCTCCCACGACTCATACATCTGTGTACGGTCATTGTATACAAAATAATCACATATAACGCGATTGCTCTCATCATATATGCGCTTGTAGGCAATCTCAAAGTAGTGCTTTTCACCGTTTATTTCAATATCTGTTGTCTGGAAGGTCATACTGTCCCTTCTGTCATCTCCCAGCTTTTCAATCCACTGACTATATTTACTTTCATAAACAGACATATTGCCGCCATGCCTGTAAATAGCCTCCATCAGGTCATTGTAATATATGCACCTGCCCTTTCTGTCATAGCAGATGATACCATTGTTCATATCGCGGACCACAAGAGAGAGCATATTTTCTATAAGCTCATTCGGCACATATCTGTATGTCAGGTAATATATGATAATAGCTATAGCACCATATATAATCATGGTGAGGTCATATATGGAGTCCGAACCTATAGTAGCAATGTCAAACGAAAAGCCGATAAAGATAACTACCGCTATAGCCCCATATGCCTCCCTGTACATGCGCGATGATTTGATAATCATATACAGATATGTAAAAATAATCAGAATCACAAACGCATATGTGAATATAAAATGCAGCCTGTACCATAGGCTGTCATTATTGAATACCACCTTAATATTCTCAGCTTTTATGGATTCTATATCAAAAATCTTATTAGTCCAGGTGTTCTCTATAAGCATATATGTGTCCAGCACCGCAAATATCATGGAAGCAGCCTGCACTCCCTTGAAGGTCTTTACAGCACCTGTATAATACTGTGTATAAAACATAAGAGCGATGAGCATCCAGTCAAACAGAGCCATAGTAAGCCCTTTCGCAAGTACTGTAACAGTGTGCCCCGGCACAAATGTAAAAACAAAAAAGACTATAGCGCAGGCAAATGTCAACGTCTCATATATACACACACTTTTACCGAGTCTGTCATGTTTTTTAAAGGAACCGATTGCGCAATGTGCAATCAGTATTGCTTCCAGCAATACTCCCAGTCCATATACTATCCTCATATTCCCACCTGTCTTCTATGACCATATTACTAACCTATATATAGTCATTGTAACTCATTTCATGTGTAATGTAAACAAAAAAGAGGTTGTCACAACCTCTTTTTTGTAATTTATTAACATTTATTATTTTCCTGAAGTTGCTTTCAGTCGTGTCATGGCACGGGCCAGCGAAGCTCTTGAGTGATAATACTCCTGAATACTCTGCTTCTGGCGAAGCTGCTCCTCAGCTCTCTCCTTTGCCTCTCTTGCCCTTGCTATATCGATTTCCTCCGGATGCTCGGCTGTCTCGACAAGCAGTGTCACACGGTTGTTGACTATCTCTACGAAGCCCATTCCCACTACCGCGTACTCCCAGTTGTCACTGCCCTCCGGCTGAAATCTCATCTCGCCCTCATCGACGGCTATGACCATATCCTCATGGTGGGCGAGGATTTCCTTCTGGCCATCGAACTCAGGGACTATTATGGAACGACATCTTCCTGAGTAAAACACTCTGTTAGCAGCTATTACCTTTAGATAAAATGTATTTGTTGCCATACGATTTGTCCTTCCTTATGCTTTTACTGCTGCATAGTCTTTGCTTTTTCCTTGACGTCCTCGATTGTTCCGACATTGAAAAATGCGTTCTCAGGATACTCGTCCATCTCACCATCTATGATGGCCTTGAAGCCCTTGATAGTATCCTCTACAGGCACATAGACACCCTGGATACCTGTGAAGTTCTCGGCTACGTGGAATGGCTGTGAGAGGAACTTCTGGATTTTTCTTGCTCTGTATACAAGCACCTTGTCCTCATCTGCCAGCTCCTCCATACCAAGGATCGCGATGATATCCTGCAGCTCCTTGTACTTCTGGAGAATCTCCTGTACCTTTCGTGCTACCTGATAATGCTCCTCGCCTACGATATCAGGCTCGAGGATACGTGATGTAGACTCAAGTGGATCTACTGCCGGGTAAATACCCTGTTCAACAATCTTTCTTGAAAGAACTGTTGTGGCATCCAGATGTGCGAAGGTTGTAGCCGGAGCCGGGTCTGTGAGGTCATCGGCTGGTACGTATACGGCCTGTACCGATGTTACCGAACCGTTCTTTGTAGATGCGATTCGCTCCTGCAGCTCACCCATCTCAGTAGCCAGTGTAGGCTGATAACCTACGGCTGAAGGCATACGTCCTAAAAGTGCTGAAACCTCTGAACCTGCCTGTGTGAAACGGAATATATTATCGATGAAAAGCAGCACGTTCTGGTGCTTCTCATCCCTGAAATACTCTGCCATTGTAAGTCCTGTCTCAGCTACACGCATACGCGCTCCTGGTGGCTCGTTCATCTGTCCGAACACTAAGGCTGTTTTTTCCAGAACTCCTGATTCCTTCATTTCTGTCCAGAGATCATTTCCCTCTCTTGAACGCTCTCCGACTCCTGTAAAGATTGAGTAGCCGCCGTGCTCTGTTGCGATATTGCTGATGAGCTCCTGGATGAGGACTGTTTTTCCTACTCCGGCTCCTCCGAAGAGTCCGATTTTTCCACCCTTTGCATATGGGGCAAGAAGGTCGATGACCTTGATACCTGTCTCGAGGATTTCCTCTGCAGGGTTCTGCTCCTCAAATGTTGGTGGTTCTCTGTGGATTTCCCACTTTTCTTCTGTATCAGGCTGTGCTCCGCCATCGATAGCTTCACCGAGCACGTTGAACAGTCTGCCGAGAGTCTGCTCTCCGACAGGTGTCTTGATGCCGGCGCCTGTGGCTGTTACTTCCATATCTCTGTGAAGTCCCTCACTGGAAGCAAGCATGATACAGCGTACTGTATTATTTCCAATATGCTGTGCGACTTCCATCACACTTTTTTTGTCACCATTTAAAACTTCTAGTGCGTCTCTGATTGCCGGCAGGTTCTCATCCTCGAACTCTACATCGACAACAGGACCCATAACCTGGATAATTTTTCCTGTTTTCATCAAAAAGCCTACTTTCTCTTTTTCTTCTGCGATTTAGCACCGGCTATTACCTCTGTAATCTCCTGTGTAATCGCTGCCTGTCTGGCACGGTTGTAAAGAATGTCAAGCTCTGCAAGCATGTCCCTCGCACTGTTTGATGCGGACTGCATCGCCATCATTCTGGCGTTCTGCTCACATGAAAATGACTCTACAAGAGCACCGTAGACAAATCCAACAACGTAGTTTGGTACGATACGATCCATGACTGCCTCAGGCGATGGCTTGAGTGCCAGTTCCTCCCTCGGTATGTCTATAGGAATCTGCACAGTGAAGTCTGCCTTTTTCAGTGGCAGAAGCTGTGACATCTGTGTTTCCTCCTGAATCGCATTTATCATGCTGGTATAGATAATATAAACTTCGTCCAGCTCGTTATGTAGATATAGCTCCAAAATTTCTTCTGCAATATTTCTGGCACGGTTGAGTGTCGGATTCTGAACTGTGTAGTGGAACTGTTTTTCAATCTCAATTCCACGCTGTTCAAAATAATGACGTCCCAGCTCTCCGAGTACGAAAAGTGAATGGTTCGGATGATTCTTTAAGTGCTCCTCAGCCATTTTCAGGATATTGTGGTTGTATGAGCCCGCAAGTCCTTTATCGGCTGTGATTACGATATATCCGACCTTTCTGTCCTCAGGCAGCTTATCCTCGTTGGTCTTGAAATAGATGTCCTCCATATCAGGCAGATGCCTGAGTATTCGGCTCATCTCTGATTGCAGTGTGAAGAAATACGGCTCTGTATCTGCCAGCATCTTTTTGGACTTTTTCAGCTTCGAAGAAGAAATCATATACATGGCATTTGTGATTTTAAGCGTATCATTGATACTTTTTATTCGATCCTGTATTTCCTTCGTGTTTGCCATAATACTACCTGTTACCCTTTATACTCTTTTACTGCATCCATGATTTTATTTACGAGCTCTTCATCAATGGCTCTGTTCTCTTCGATTTTCTGTCCGATTTCCGGATAAGAAAGATCCATGTATGAGAGGATATCGCCCTGATATTTCTTGACCTCTTTTGTCTCAATTGTGTCAAACACACCATGGTTTGCCATGATAAGTGTCATTACCTGCTCATGCAGTGACAGTGGGTGGCAAAGCGGCTGCTTCAAAAGCTCCATAAGTGCTTTTCCATGTGCAAGCTGTGCCTTTGTGGCATCGTCAAGGTCTGATGCAAACTGTGTGAAGACCTCCATCTCCCTGTACTGTGCCAGGTCGATACGGATGCTTCCTGATGCCTTCTTCATGGCCTTTGTCTGGGCTGCTCCACCAACTCGGGATACTGAAAGACCTACGTTTACGGCCGGTCTCATACCTGCGTTGAAGAGGTTGCTCTCTAAGAATATCTGTCCGTCCGTGATAGATATTACGTTGGTAGGGATATATGCTGATACGTCTCCTGCCTGTGTCTCGATGATTGGGAGTGCTGTGATTGAGCCTCCGCCAAGCTCATCGCTCAGACGGCTTGATCTCTCGAGCAGTCTTGAGTGGAGATAGAATACGTCTCCAGGATATGCCTCACGTCCCGGTGATCTCTCGAGCAGCAGTGAAAGTGCTCTGTATGCTACCGCATGCTTTGAAAGGTCATCATATACGATAAGTACATCCTTGCCCTGATGCATGAAATGCTCTGCCATGGCTGTTCCTGCGTATGGTGCGATATACTGCAGTGATGCAGGATCGCTGGCTGTTGATGAAAGCACGATTGAGTAATCCATTGCGCCGTGTTTTGTCAGAGTTGACACAATTTTTGCTACTGTTGATGCTTTCTGGCCAATTGCTACATATATACAGATAACATCCTTGCCCTTCTGGTTGATGATGGTATCTGTGGCAATTGATGTCTTTCCTGTCTGACGGTCACCGATGATAAGCTCTCGCTGTCCACGTCCGATTGGGAACATTGAATCGATTGAGAGGATTCCTGTCTCAAGTGGAGTATCTACTGACTTTCTGTCCACGATACCCGGTGCCTCATTCTCGATTGGTCTGTAATCTTCCTCTTTGATATCGCCCTTTCCATCAATAGGCTCACCTAAAGCATTGATGATTCGGCCGATAAAGCCTTTGCCTACAGGGATTCCGGCTTTTTTCTTTGTTCTTACTACTTTGGTTCCTTCATGGATACCGTGGTCTCTTCCGAAAAGGATTACACCGATTTCATTCTGACGGATATCCTGAACCATTCCTTTTACTCCATTATCGAATACTACGATCTCACCATACATGGCATGGTCGATGCCGTATATTGTAGCGATTCCATCGCCGACGTAGATTACCTCGCCGGTCTCACGGCTCTCGGTATCGAAGTCGAAATTCTCTATCTCGCTCTGGATAATGGAGATTATGTCTGTTGCACTGATTGCGCCCACAGGGGTCACCTCCTGGTCAATTTTCTTTCAAGCTCACGAAGTTTTCCTTCGTAGCTTCTGTCATACTCTGTATTAAGAGTCTTAATCACATATCCACCTAAAAGTGTTTCGTCCACTTTCTGTGTAAGGGATATTTCATATTCCGGATATTTGCTTTGTAGCAGCGCCTTGGCGTCATTTGCTTCCTCGTCGGTTGCGGCCTCTGCACTGATAAGCTCAGCTCTTATGATATGGTTTTTCTCATCCCAGTATCTGTAATATGCCTCAAAGATTTCATTCATTTCAGCGGCATATCCAAGCTTTACCATTTCCTTTATGAAGCTTGTGATAAGCTTTGGCTCACTCTCAAATCCGTATACCTTTTCTATGATGTCATACTTTTTGGTCAGCGGTATAAGTGGATTTGCGAGCGTCTGTGCAAGCTTTTCTGTCACAAAGTATACTCTCTGTGCTTCCTCCACATCACGACGCTCTACAGCCAGCCTGTACAAAACTATTGCATTATTTACTGCTGCCTGTGTCATTAGCTTCACCTGTCTTTACAATCTTTCTCGCTGCTAAGATGGCAAGTTTTGCAATTTCAGCCTCAGCGGCCTTTGTTGCCTTATCCTGCTCGCTAGCAATGTCCGCTTTTGCTTTTTCAAGCATACTGTCTGCTTCCTGTCTGGTTCTCTCAAGAGCCTTCTCCTGCTCAGCCTCGGCTCTTGCCCTGGCATCGAGGATTATCTGGTCTGCCTGAGTCTTTGCACTCTCGAGCTTCTTTTTATAGTCGCTCTTTAAGCTTTCTGCATCGTCCTGACTCTTCTTTGCTTCCGAGAACTGCTTCTGAATCATTTCGTCTCTCTGATTGATCACGCCCATCACGCGGTCAAAGAGGAATTTCTTAAATATCCAGTACAGGAAAAGCAGATTGACTACTGTCCATATTATGTTCCATGGATCAATTTTTAACATTGCTCTACCTTCCTTTCTGTTTCACCTGGTTGTAACTGTCAGTTACGCTGCCTGATTATTTAAGGAAGAGGATGATAAGTAATGCGATAACGAAACCGTAAATAGCTGTTGCCTCTGCAAGGGCACATCCTAAAAGAAGTGATTTAGAGATTTTGCTCTCAGCCTCCGGCTGTCTTGCGATTGCGTCTACCGCGCTGCTTGTTGCCTTACCGATTCCAAGTCCGGCTCCGATTCCTGTTAATACTGCGATTCCAGCTCCGATTGCTACTAATAATGTTGATGACATAATGTGTTCTCCTTTTCTTGCTTATATGCTTTCTTTTGGTTAGCAATTATTTTGTTTCTTTTGTAAGCGAGGTTACATTTTCCATGCTTACGATGTGAAATTAAATGATGTGGTGTTTCATGCCTCATCAGGTCTTCTTACTCGGTTGCCTCCTTGATGAAAAGTCCTGTCAGGAATACAAATACATATGCCTGTATAAGTCCATCAAAGATATCAAAATAACAACTGAATACTGCCGGGACGATTGCCGGTACGACCATCTTTAAAAGCTCCATGATTACGAATGAACCAAGGACGTTTCCAAATAATCGCATACACAGCGATAATGGTTTGATAAAGATCTCAAGGATATTGATAGGTAGTATTACCGGCATTGGCTCTGCAAAGCTTTTAAGCCACCTTTTGGTGCCCTTTGCCCTGATTCCTGCCACCTCGATAAGAACTATACTCATTACAGCGAGTGCTGCGGTGACGTTCATATCCTTTGTCGGTGGTTTGAAGCCAAGTAAGCCTATCAGGTTTGCTATTCCTATATAGATGATTACTGTTGCCAGATATGGTATGTAATCCTTTCCTTTTTCTCCGAGTGTCTCACTGAAGAAATCATTAAGAAATTTGACTCCTGCCTCTACGGCTACCTGTCTGCGTCCGGGATTTTCAACTGAAAGATTTCTGCCGAGAAAAAAGCACAGTAAAAATACCACTGCCATTATTATCCATGTGACTACTACCGACTCGTATATGGGTATGCCTCCGAATATCGGTATCTTGAATACCACGTCACAATTAAGTTCCTCTAACAGTCCATCTACCAGAGCATCCATCTGCGTTACCTCCTTTCTTTTTTGCTATATGAAATTTGATACGCAAATTGTTTCTTAATAACTCAAGATGTGTTTTGTCTGACCTTTGATGTTTGTTTGGTCTTGATTTAATAAGAAGCAACTATCGTTGTACTTGATTTTAGTCACATCGTTTTATAAAGTCAACGTTTCGTTTTTATATTGTTTGGCTGGCAAAGTTTCACATTTTTTAGTTAGCTTTTTATACATTTTCAACAATTTAAGTTTTTATTTTTGTGCAGTTTTTCTATTGCGTTTTGGGGATGTTTAGTTTTATTTTATTTTTATTTGCGTTTTATTAAAAATTTCCAAATAATTCGGGAGGAATTTCCCTTTTTTTCACAGTTTTTCACAATTCATTTGAATTGCTGTGGGGGATTGGCTATAGTACGGAACCCGGGCGGCAGGCACACACAGGCTCGGGTGGGCTACGCTACGCTGCCAAGATTCTGTACGAAATTATGCTTGCAGGGTTTCTTTGCTTGACGAAACCGGCTTTTATGCGCCGTCCATGGCGCATACTACCGGTCACAAAAAGCGTGACCAGTAGCAATTTCAGCCATTTTTAATGCATCAGAAGATGCATGGGGCTGAAATTGCATAAAATATAGGTTATGGCGCATAGCTTGACAGCATAGTGTCAAGCTTGCGTTTTCATAAAAGTGCTATTTGATATGTTTGCCCAGCCGTCCTTGGCTGGGCATTTCTGTGCTTCGTGGGCATAATTTCTACAGTATCTAGGCAGCTTCGCTATTCGCCCTCCCGAGCCTGTGTGTGCCTGCCGCCCGTGTTCCTCACGCTGTGGCTCTATTTACCTTCTTGTCGCTTTGCCCACGGCTATTGCCGTGGGCTCGCTCTGTGCGTGCTCGTTATTCTTTTACGCTTTCCCTCGGCTGTTGCCGTGGGCTCGCTCTGTGCGTGTTTGCTATTCTTTTACGCTTTCCCCTCGGCTGTTGCCGTGGGCTCGCTCTGTGCCTAGCCCAGCATCACATCTAGTGTCATCATGAGGCAGAAGCCCACCATAAATGCTATGGTGGCGCGGTTGGAGTGACCTCCCTCTGACATTTCCGGCACGAGTTCTTCTATGACTACATATATCATGGCTCCGGCGGCGAAGCTTAGCAGGTACGGCATCACCGGCTCTATTATTCCGATGGCAAGTATCGTAAGTATTCCCGCTATCGGCTCGACTATTCCCGACAATACTCCGTATACAAAGGCTCTTAGCTTTGAGCTTCCTGTGCTATGTAATGGCATGGATATGATTGCGCCCTCCGGGAAATTCTGTATGGCTATTCCGATTGCCAGTGAAAGGGCTGCTGCCCTCGTGATGGTGGTGGTTCCTGATATCCAGCTTGCGTAGAGCACTCCGACTGCCATGCCCTCCGGTATATTATGTAATGTAACTGCAAGCACCATCATTGTCTGTCTGCTGAAGTTACTCTTTGGACCCTCGACTGAATTATCGAGATGCATATGTGGTGTGATTGTATCCAGTATCAATAGAAAAAACATTCCGAGCATAAAGCCTGCTACTGCCGGGACGAACTGCATTTTTCCAAGGCTCTGTGACTGCTCAAGTGCCGGAATCAGAAGACTCCAGACTGATGCCGCAATCATTACGCCTGCTGCAAAGCCACTGAGCATTTTTGTGGTCTTTACGGAAAGCTCATTTTTCATAAAAAGTACACATGCCGCGCCGAGCGACGTGCCTATAAATGGTATTAATAAACCTAATATGGTTGATGTAATCATGGTTGCCTCCTATTCTGCTGTTTTTCTATTTTACACAAACTTCCCATATATAAAACTATATTTACCGGAGAGTATACAGTTGTTCCGAAGAAAAAATATGAGGAATACACTGTATGCTAGGCCGGTATCACAAAATAAAATATGGGAAGTTTGAATATCTTATTATTCAACATATTATTTCTTATATCGTTTCATATATCATTTTACAGTAACTGAATATTCAAAACCACTTAATGTAAAACAGCTGCAAGTAATTAGTCTTCTCTAACCCGATTACAGTTTAATACACCTATATAATTTCGTCAACCGGCTTCTGTGAGCCTTACTCGTTACTGTTCACACCTAACAGTGTGACCAGCAACGATTACAGCCCATTTAAAATACTCCATAGCTTAGATACAATCGAATTATACTTCTTTGCACAGTAATGCCCTGACAAAACGTCAGGGCCGGGTATCACATGCCACAGATGGCATATAAAATGGCTTCTAATACCGATTCCTGCAAAGAGGCTGTCTTCCCACACATATATTATCCTTGGTACGGTCACGAAGCTCCGGCACCGGATTTGGCGCCACCTCAAAGCGATAATCCTCCCCGTTTTTGCGGATATAATCCTCAATAAAGGTATGGCTCATCACATTTCTTACCGGATCATTGACCATGCGCTGATATCTGATAAATGTTTCAGGAGCATTGGTTCTTACATCCACATACCTTTCACGACATGCTGTGTCGTTTACCGTACTGCCAAGCACACACCTGACATACTCAATATTGCTCTCCAGCACAAGAGGAGCCGGGAACTCAGCGTCAGGGATGACCTCCTGCCAATCCTTTTTCTCGTACTGTCTTAGCAGCTCAAGTGCAATATGCAGATGCTTAAGCTCCTGTTCAAACATAAACTGCCATATGCCACGTATTCTTGTATCCGTCTCCGTTTCATAACAGCTCCAATACAGCCAGCACTCGACATACTGATGCACAAGAAGATTTTCAAGGCGGCTCATGCATGGCTTCAACAGGCTGCCATACTGTGTGACATGCTGTTCCTCGACCATTCCGATTTCCTGATAAAGTCTGCGTCCCATCTCATCAGGCCAAAGTGCCGCTGTGTTCATATAGTAGTTCATAGTCTGCTGTTCTGCTGCTGTGATTACGTTTGCAGCCAGCACATCCATTGTCGCAGGGCATTTATCCGTCATCGGATATCGTATTGAATCATATGGATGCCTGTGGTGTGAAATAGTCGGTCTGCCCGGTGTGATTTCCGTATAGCCTCCGACAAGCTTCTCTGCGTGCTCACCTGTGGTAAAATCAAGATAATCTGCATAGCGGTACAAATGATCAAAGTCCTCGAGCAAGGCAAAATCGAGCGCAGACTTAATATTTTTGTCATTTACTCGTTTTGCAAGATGAGCAGTCAGGTCAACCGCAAGCTGCTCGTAGCCTATGGTGTGCTCCAATGCCGACTCATCTGCCGGCTTTAAATGTGTGAGTATTTTCTGCTGCTGTTGCTCACTTTTCCTGATGTATGCAAGCTTTCGTCTAAGCTCATCATCACCTACGCTTCTTGAAAACTGATGTGAAAACCACACGTTTTCAAATTCTGTACCATTCATCAATATGATTCTCGTCCTTGTATACGGATTTACCTCATTTTTGTTATATGGTTTTACCCAGAATTTCTCCCAGTCAACAAATAAATCGCCGGTTCTCTCCGGCCTCATTTTAAATGGATTCATAATAAAAACATACCTCCTTCATGCTATTGTATGCACGAAGGAGGTATGCTGTGCGTATGAATCACATTCTAATAATTTGTCAAATATATATGTGTATTTAGAGTTTTCCGAATCAGCCTCATAAGAGCCTTTCCTGCTCTATTGTTTTATCCGATTCAAGAATTGCTTCTTTTAATTCAGCAAGCAATCCTGCATCCTTTTTTTGCAGTTTTTCCCTAGTTGAAGCCTTAAGTGGTATTCCAGCGTCTTTTTTTAATGCTTCCTCAAAATCCGCTACCCCCATTCTATAAGGCATTAATTTTTCAAAAATTCTATCCTTAATAAACAAGAATATGCTTATCCCGCCAAAATCCATATCTCCCCAATGGAGGAACTCACATTCCTTAGATACAATAAGGCTTAATTTCTTTAGAAAATACACTTCCTTAGGAGTAAAATAACCATGACAAAAAATATACAAGGTATTCTCATCATATTGCATACTTTCATAGTTAGCCTTATTTTCTATGGTCATAATTCTTTTGCATCCTGCAAGCGAAACCGGACTTGCATGCTCAAGTGTCTGCGTATTAATAATGGTTCCATAAATCTGCCTTGACGTATCAATAACACATGTATCATCAATTCTATATGACAATGGTCCCTTCCATTCCATTGTCTGTGCATATGACATAATGCCATGCATCTTCAAAATTTCAAGCCCCGACTTCTTTTTATCCTCTTTGGCATCATCTTCCTCTCCCTCTGTATCATAATCCTCCATATCCTTCTCATAATATGGAGAATATTTAGTCAGAATTGATACCATCTTTTGTCGATAGCATTTTTCAAATTTCTTTGAATCTTTAAAAACCTTTGCACTAAAAACACGCTCCCACACAGGCGCCTTTATTCTTGTTATAGCATTGATACACTTAAAACGCATATCCTCCTCAGCCTCTGTGACACTCTTTCCGGCTTCCAGACGCCCCAAAATATCATCATAATATCTGCATATCCAATCGCAGTCACCAACCTCTGATTTCCACTGCTTTACAGACTCTATCAATCTTAGCTGTTTTGCTCTTGAATCCTCAACACCCTCAAGCCGACACAGCTCCGGTATGCTGCTGACATCACAATCAATTTTTTTAATATCGCTGTTGACCTGAATCCAATTAATTCTTATCTTCCCATCGTGGCCTGCTTGTGTATTATTCTCTATGAACCTTGCCTGATCGATTAGTTTCCGGCGTCCACCAACAAATTCCATCATTTCTGTTATTTTGTTAAAATGTTTTTCTCCGGTTAGTTTTCCTGACCGGTATCCTTCGGTGTCTGTTTTTTTTATAATATAGCCTGCAAGCGTGTGCTTAACTGGAGTTTTTCCCATAGTATAATACCCCTATAAAACCATTAATCCGTTCTATCACTTTTCCTCAAACAGCTCGATTTCCTCGCCAAGTGGTCCTTTGCAGAATGCTATGCGCGCCGGAAATACCGGTGTTGATGCGATTTCTATATCCTTCGGCTCGATAAATACCTCGTATCCTGCTGCTTTTACAGCCTCTACACACGCATCCACATCATCTGTTGCGAATGCGAAATGACGAATAACACCTTTGTCCGGTGCATCATCTCCATCGTTAAAAATCTCAACAATTCCGTTTCCGGTATCAAGCATGATTCCTGCCTGCCATTCCCTTGCGACCGGGATTCCCAGAATGTTTTTGTAGAAATCTATTGTCTTTTCATATTCCTCTGTGCTGCTGCACTTCATTGATACGTGATGTATACCTTTTATTAAGCTCATTGTTTTTCTCCCTTTAATTTTTTGGAGCTGTTTTGTGATTTATAGTGATTTCAGCTACTTTTTCCCGCAATTTTTCCGGCTTTTGGGCTGAATTTTAGGAGCTGTTTTGGAGATTTCTGCGGTTTCAGCTACTTTTTCCCACAACTTTTCCGGCTTTTGAGCTGAATTCTAGGAGCTGTTTTAGAGATTTCTGCAGTTTCAGCTACTTTTCTCGCAATTTTTCCGGCTTTTGGGCTGAATTTTGGGTGCTGTTTTAAAAGTTTTATAGATTACAGCTCCCCAGGGTCTGCCTACTATGCTATCAACCTATGGCTATTATACATTATGCCAATTTAGTCCTACTTAGTAAAATGATGTGATGGTCAAAAGGTATCCAATTCAGGATCCCTTAAATCATATTATATCTATAAAATTTTCTATTGTCCATATATACAGTCTATCATGATTGCGGCCACGCCTGCCTTTGCGCTTTCTCAAAATTGCCCTGCTCACTGCTAAATGCACCATCATCGCATAAATCCAGCACTGTTTCATCCTTCAGATACAAAACAAGCGTTTTTTCAGTCTCATCATCATCACCGCTTTTCCATATGTACCTTTCTACATCTGAAAAATCATACTGTTTTTCCTTAAAATGAACCAATGTTATTTTCTGCGTTGTATAGTTTATTTCATAATACCACAGTCTTGCCGATGCCAGTATACAGATAAATCCCGCTATTCCTATGACCATGGCAGTTTTTAGGGCTGCATTTAATATGGCTGATGGTTTAAAAAAAGCATATCCTGCCAATGGTACAATCAAGCCTGCTACAACCATTACAAAAAAGGCCGGTATTCCTATAAAACGTTCAAGTATCTGCCCGCTTACCATTTCACGTTCCACTGCGCCCTCTGCTACTCCCAGAAACACCACGCAAAACAAAAGGCTGACCAACAGTATAAGAAGAAATTTAAATATGTTTAAAAAACTATCTGTGAAAGTTAATATCATTTCAACAGGCTTTAGCTTTCCCACCAGGCGGCAGATAAAATATTTCTTTTTTATCCATGCGGTGGCATACGTTACGACAACGCTCAACACGGCAATAATCAGCCCATACCCCTTTGAATCTGAGAATATGGCACACAAAAAATACTCTGCAAAAAAAATTATCCTGTATTTGCGTATTTTTTTTGAAATAATCCCGAAATAGCAATTCACCGAAAGTGCGTGCTGCCCTATAAACTGATAAATATCATTGCCGGTCATATCATCAGCCAAATTTGCTTCCACTCTCAGATATTTCTTATAAAACGAATCTGTAAAAAAATAAACAGCCAACACTGCAGCCCACTTAAAGATGTCATCACTTTCAAATATGATGAACATGCCTGCCATAAGACATATTACAAAAAGTACTCTCGCCTGCCTTATTGTTTTCACATTTCTATCTTCTATGCCCTCTGCAAAAATTTCTTCCGCTTTATCCATTTTCTTCCTCCAGTAATTCCCTGAGATTCTTATTTTTATTTCCTAAATCATCATTTAATATCTGTTCCCTGTCCCCGAATTTAACAAACCTGCCATTATCAAGCAATCCGATATAGTCAGTTATGTCATTGACCTCCTCAACCAGATGCGTGCTGATTATGATGCTTATGTTTTCTTTTTCTATTGTTCGGATCAAAAGCTCCCAGATGTCCGTTTTTACGACCGGGTCCAGATTTGCCATAGGCTCATCCAAAAGCAGAAGCTTTGGGTGCCTTGCCAGAGCAAAAGCCAGTTGGAGCTGCATCTGTTTTCCTGTTGAAAGCTCCTCAAATTTTGTCGTATATTCTTCCTTGGTGAACTCCATCATTTCAAGCATTTCATCAAAATGCTTCTGATCCCATCTGCTGTAAAGACAGCTTAACATCTTGATATTTTCGTCAGCCCTAATCCCGCCTATACACCAGCTTCTTCCACCGACATATGCCACCTCATCATGATACAGAATGTCAATTGCTTTCATTCCGGTGACATCAATATCATTCCATAATACCTTTCCACTCAGTGGTTCAATACGTCCGTACACTAAATCAAAAAGCGTAGTTTTTCCTGCGCCATTTCTTCCCAAAAGTGTCATGAGATATCCGTCATCCAGTGAAAAGCTGACATTTTCCATAGAAAAGGTTTTCGTACTGTAAGATAAATTTTGAACCTCTAGCATGTTTCCTCCTCCCAAAGTATCCTCACCATATCAATAAACTCTGCTTCATCAAGCTCTGCCGCCTTTGCCTTTTCTATAACCGCGGCAAGCTCCTCCTCCACACTTAAAGTACGTTTTTCCTCGAGATATGCCATATCCGGATTGTCCACGAAAAAGCCCTTTCCAGGCACCGAATATATCATTTTCTCCTTTTCCAGCTCCTCATATGCTTTTTTCGTGGTAATGACGCTGACCTTAATGTCCGCTGAAAGCGCCCTTATCGATGGAAGCGCATCATCCTTATTCAATTTTCCGGCAAGTATTGCCTCCTTTATCTGCGTGGCAATCTGCTCATAAATGGGTGTTCCGCCCTTAGACTGTATGGAAATATTCATTTCTGCCTCCAATAGTTCTTACCATGTCTATCACCAGTATTGTACCTGACAAAATCCCTGATATACATCCAAGCTTATAGAACTCATTGTCTATTCCTGCCATATCAGAAAAGCTGCCATTTGTAACAATAGTCATTAAGCAGACAAACAACCCTGTGTCTATAACAATTTTTACAAACGCAATAAAAGTCTCATATATTTTTACAGACTTTGAAACACTCGCATCAGCTAAACACTTTTCTAAATTTCTGCTGTCTTCTGCCGCTTTCCAAAAAATACCATTTATCGAAAAGTGTGCAAGAATTATGATATATGAAATAAAACATACCGCCACATAAAGCGGATGTGAAAAAAGCTCCAGCTTTCTGTGCCTTATCACAATAAACGCAGTGTTTATAAGAAGAGGAACACTTAAACACAGTAAATCAAGCATCACCTCTGTTAAAAATCTTGTTTTTCTTTCCTTCTTTGAAAAGGGTAAAAGCTCATTTATCTCGAGGCTTCTAAATACTGCAATGGATAGCATAAACAGAAATCCGGCAAATACAAAGCCCAATACTCCGCACAGTGTTGTCACAAGTAATACGATAAATGCCAAACCGATATGCCCCGGTGAACTGGATAACCATATCTTTTTTCTCTCAAAATAATCCCTGATCATTACTCATCACCACTTTCTTTTATTATCTCTTTCTTCTGTACGTAGTACATGATTTCTTTAAGCTCTGCATATCTCATATGCTGCCCGATTTCATGATTAATTTTTGCGGTTATTTTTGCTTCATCATATCTTATCAGCAATTCATTCGAGCTTTCGCTTAAACGCCCTCCGACTACAAGCTCCTTCGGTATCCTCTCAAGCAGTGTCTTGTCCCCGGAAACAAGTCTGTAGGAATCCCTAAGCTCATCCAGCGAACCGTAATAGAATTTGCTTGTGGTATTGTCTTTCTTTTGCAGCCATAAAATATAATCTGCGAAATGCTCAAGCTCCTCGACCAGATGTGTCGCATAAATTATGCATTTATTTTCATCTGCTGCAAGCACCCTTATGGTTTCATAAAATTTATCACGAAATTCAACATCCAGATTTCCCGTAGGTTCATCAAAAAAGTACACCTGCGCATCATAGCTCTGTGCAAATGCAAGCTGTAGCAGTATCTTCTGCCCCTGCGAAAAATCCGAGGCATTCATAATATCCTTTTTACTTTTTGAAATTCTAAGAGGTACGCCCGGAAAATCGATAAGACCATACTGCTTAAGAAGAGCCTCATATTTTTTCTGATTAAATCCGTCGTAATATCTGCCGTAATATTTTCCTATCGAGACAGCAGATATTTTTTCCATAAACGGCAATTCACTAAATACATAAGCTATTTTCTTCTTGTATTCCTTCTCATCCTTCTGCAGACACGCACCGCCTATCACAATACCGGTGTCTGTCGAATCAGACTCTTTCATCCCCATAAGAACAGAAAGAAGTGTTGACTTGCCACAGCCGTTCTTTCCTATCACACCTACAATGCTTCCACCCGGCACTTCAAATGAAATATTGTCCAGCTTGAATTTATCAAATGTTTTACTGACATTTCTGACTATCAGTGCATTATTCATAAGCTACTCCTTTGTATGCAAATGGCATTTTTTACTTAGCCATTTATTCACTTGCGATTTATTCATTTTGCGTTTTTTGACCCGCCTGTTATATACACAGTATATACAGTTATATACAGGCTGTCAATATACTTTTATCCCCTATATATTTTCAATTTTATTTTCTTGTACTACCGGTAAAATATGCAAGTGATATGGTGTAGTTCATTTAAAACTGTTATACTATGATATATCAGAAAATAAGTACAATCTACAGGAGGATTATCATGATAATAAAAAACGGCATTGTAGCAGACCCTGCATCAGGTCTCTACGAACAGATGGATATACTTGTAAAAGATGGGAAAATAGTAAAAATAGCACCTGACATCTCATGTGCGTCAGACGCTGCTGCAACTGAAAAAGAAGAAATAATAGATGCATCCGGAATGATTGTCGGACCGGGACTTATCGACACACATGTGCATTTCCGTGATCCGGGCTTCACATACAAGGAGGATATCCACACCGGTTCCCTGGCTGCCGCAAAGGGTGGCTTCACAACTGTCGTGTGCATGGCAAACACAAAGCCTACAGTGGACAATGTGGATACTCTAAAGGACAACCTCACACGTGGAAAGCAGGAAAAAATCCGTATGTATCAGGCCGCTGCAATATCGCACTCCCTCAAAGGACAGGATGAGGTTGACATGGCAGCTTTAAAGGAAGCCGGAGCATGTGGCTTTACCGATGACGGCATCCCGCTTACAAATGCCGCTTTCTGCTACAGAGCCATGCAAAATGCTGCAAAGCTGGATATGCCGATAAGTCTCCATGAGGAGGACCCTGCATTTATCAAAAACAACGGCATCAACCATGGAAAAATATCTGACGCTCTCGGTATCTACGGCTCACCATCCATCGCTGAGGAAGCCCTTGTCGCAAGAGACTGTCTGCTTGCGCTGCGCAGTGGTGCTGATGTTGTAATACAGCACATCAGCTCCGGTGTATCTGTTGATATAGTCCGCACCTACAAAAAGCTTGGTGCAAGGCTCCATGCCGAGGCCACTCCACATCACTTCACGCTGACTGAGGATGCTGTCTTAGAGCACGGCACCCTTGCCAAGATGAATCCGCCTCTGCGCACTGAAGCAGACCGTCAAAAGATTATAGAGGGACTTATCGATGGCACAATAGACCTTATCGCAACAGATCATGCGCCTCACAGCACTGAGGAAAAATCAAAGCCTGTAACCGAAGCTCCAAGCGGTATCATCGGTCTTGAGACATCTCTTGCTCTTGGTATCACAAGCCTTGTCAAACCGGGCCATCTGAGCATGCTTGAGCTTTTGGAAAAGATGACTATCAATCCTGCCAGGCTGTACCACATGCCTTACGGTACTATCTCAGAGGGTGCTGCTGCAGATTTTGTCATCTTTGATCCTGACGAAAAATGGGTACCATGCGAATATGCATCAAAATCATCAAACACACCTTTCACCGGCATGGAACTGACCGGTAAGGTTAAGTACACCGTATGCGGTGGAAATGTGATTTATTCGGATAAATAAATTGTGTATGCACTATTAAAAAAGCAGATTGTGAACTCATATGTCCACAATCTGCTTTTTTCTACTTTTCCACCAGCTCCAGGCAGTCTCCATAGTGCCTCTGCAGTGACTTTAAGTCCATAATCATCACATAAAATACTCTACCATTGTGCACTGAATCCACTATCCTGTCATGATCGAGCACTGAAATATATGTGTCGTCTGCTTTTTTCATATGAAAGAAAATATAATCATTTGAGTGTCCTCCGTTAATCTGCGACCATATGCTTTTTTGACAGTTTTCCTGTTCATCCGGACGTATCAGATTACAGAAGCTCTTACCTGTATATGCAAGCAGCTCGTCCATATTTTTACAGCCTGTAAGCCTAAGCAGCTCATTGTTTGCAAGCAGGATCTCATCATTTTCTTTATCTGCCCTGTAAACAATGAACGCTCCCGGCATATTGTCAATAATATCCTTCACGGCAAATCCAAGCTTCGCACGGCTCTTTATACGCTCCCCCTCACGGTATGCCATGCAGCCGTTCTTCCCACGCATTTTCACCTCATAAAGTGCCATATCCGCACACCGCATGAGCTGTGAACGGTCATCAGCCAAAACAGGATACTCCGCAAAGCCCAGTGAAATGGTAAATGTATGTTCTTCACCTTTACAATAAAATTTCTTGGTTTCTCCTGTAAACTTCTTAAGAAAAGGCTTAACCTCCTCTACCGTGCAATCCGGCATAAAAATGCTAAACTCATCGCCTCCGTTTCTGCCTAGTATAACATCCTTTGAAAAATATTGCTTCATGCTCTCTGCAAGCTTCTGCAGTGCACCATCACCTGCCGCATGTCCATACACATCGTTGACCAGCTTGAAATCGTCAATATCAAGCATTGCCACAACACAATGCTTTTGCGGATTCTGTCTCATATATTGCTCAACCTGCTCATCAAAACCGTGCCTGTTGTAGATACCGGTCAGTGCATCGGTCACAGCCAGTCTCTTGAAATTCTTCCTGTTCTCATTGATTGAAATCAACGCTGCTGTAAGCCCTGCCAAAAGCAGGACAATAACTCCACCTCCGATGAACAGATATAGCAGATATCTGTTATTGTAAAACCCACTCTTGGGTAAAATCTCAAGCCTCCACTTATATCCATACACGTTAAAGTCATATATCACCGGATCGTTCAACTCTTCCTTTGAACCGTAAACCCACTCATACGTATCATCCCACGGCGAAGCAAACTTCTGCAGACTGTACTTATATCCAAAACTGGAAAGAGCCTCTACAGATTCAGAAAAAATTTCCGGAACTTTCAGTATAACAATTGTGAAGCCCCAAAAGCTCTTCTGACCATTTTCATTCTCCAAATAAACCGGATTGCGCACTGCTATACCATATCCGCCCTGCTTCAGCTCCAATGGTCCCTGCATAATTACAGTGTCATTATCCCTCGCATAGCGCGAAATCTCTCCCCTGTCACTATCATTTATCAGATCAATCTTACTGGATTCATTACTCTCCTCTGGATATATTTCAGACACAACTCCATTCGGTGCTATCTGTATACTCTGAATCGAATCGTCCATCATATTTGCTGCAATATCATAAAACCTATTTATATTTCCATCACCACTTATGACAACCTGCTTTAAGCTATCGGTAACTCCTATTCCCTCCATAAGCTCGCCATATATACGCTCCGTATATGTCATCGCATTGAGCTTTGCATTTGTCCTGTTCTGCTGTTCCTGACTCTCGCCGACTACATATATAGCGCCGATTAACGCACACATGCCCAATATAAATACCACTGCCGGAACAATGAATCTCTTTTTTAGCTTTTTCATTTGTATCACTTCCTAAAATCAATGCCTATCTGTTCCATATGATTTTAATATTATAGCTTTAAGATAAGAAAATGTCTATAAATTTACTTAGTTCATATCAATATTTTTCAGTTGCTCACCCGCTCGAGGAGGCAAATACTTTCAACGGTAGTACCGTTTTCCCACAAAAGTTTCCTTATCTCCCGTCCGTCACGATAAATCGGAAAATTAAACTCTATCGACTTTAAAATCCTGTCTGATGTGCCGTTAGGGTATATCTGGATTTCTTTAATCAGATAGGAAACAAGGCTTTTCTTTTCCTCGTCACTTATTATAGCATAAAGTTTGCTGAAGTTCTCCATAATTCTGTAAACATTCTCAAGCGTGATTGCTTCCATCTCAATAGAGCTTCTTCGCAATTTTGCATCTTCAATTCGTTCTTCCAACTCCACTATTGTGTCATACAGTCCATCAAGTCTTATTGTCATATCGTGGATTTTTCGTTCCCGATATTTTGCATCAGCAGGAAGATTGTCAATTTCCCGTTCCAAACGGGCTTTGTTCAAATCAACCTCTTTCAACTTACTTTCATAATTTGCAAGCTCCTTATCTATTTTGCTCGTATCGGTCTGGACACCAAATCGTTTTTTAATTTCCTTTGCAAAGCTCTTATCACTTACTAACTCTCTAATTGCTTCGATAACAAGCGGCTCTATATCTGTTTTTCTTAACGATGCTTTGTACTCACAATAATGACCACGCTCCTGCTTATTTCTGCCACAAATATAATAGTACACTTCTTTATATGTGCCGTCCTTATTTGTCCAAGCGTGCTTATTGGTATACATCGGGCTTCCACAAAGAGGGCATTTCAACACACCAGTTAAGAGGTGCGACCTATCCTTACCTGTTTTGGACGGTTGCTTTATTCCCGTAGCTACACGCTTAGCGTGAACTTTTTGCCATAATTCCTCGCTGACAATACCTTCGTGCTGCCCGTCCTCTAATATATACTCTTCGGCGTGTACCTGCTTATATTCATTTTTCGTGCCTTTAACTTTTTCCCTTGTTCTTCTACCATAAGCAATTTTGCCACAATAAACAGGATTGTCTAATATCTGCCTCACCAGATGACCACTCCAATTTTCCAAAGTACCATTCTGTCGGGGTATTTTCTTTATTCCTTGCAAATTAAGATATTTAGCGATACCGCCGTACCCTATATCCGAGCCTGCAAATTTCTCAAATATAATGCGGATAGCCGCCGCTTCACTTTCTTCTATTAAAAGCTGATTGTCTTTCAAATAATATCCATACGGAGCAAATCCTCCATTCCAACCGCCTTGTCTTGCTTTTTCTCTGCGACCATTCATCGTCTGCTCGATAATATTCTCTCTTTCAATTTCAGCAACAGCAGAAAGGACAGATATTAACAGTTTGCCGCTTGTCTGTGATGAGTCAATCCCTTCTTCAATGCAAATCAGATTTACGCCGTAGGATTGCACATACTCTAATGAATTTAATATGTCTGCTGCATTTCTGCCAAATCTGGAAAGTTTATATACCAGAATATAATCTATTTCCAATCCATTCCCAATATCAGAAAGCATTTTCTTAAACGCAGGGCGACCCTCAATAGATTTCCCCGACTTTCCTGCATCCTCATAAATGCCGACAATCTCCATTTCTTCTCGGTCTGCAAATCGTTTTAATCCGTTTTTCTGACCCTCAAGGCTATATCCATCAACCTGCATTTCTGTACTAACTCTTGGATACAGAACGCACTTTTTTCCTTCTCTGTTCATATTGCACCTCCATAATAAATATAGGAAAATGTTTCTATGTAAGGTTGCGTATTTCTACGCAACACAATCTAAATCCTGCAAAACTGACTGCCCGTACTTTTCTACGATTTGCACCATCACATTCATAAATTTGTCAAATCGTTCTTTCTCGTCACATTTTTGTTCAAGTTGGCAATCTGCACCATTAGATACTTTTACATCTTCCATCTGTCTACCTCCGCTAAATTAAAACGGCTGTACCTCAATTATAGAAGTACAGCCATCAAATGACCAATGTGCGAATTTCTATGAAACCATCAATTTGCACCTTTTAGTATGTTCAGCGAAACACTAATGGCAAGAGCCTTATCAACTCTTGCCATCTCATTTGCAGAAAGCATACCGATATATTCCTGTAAACGCTTCTTATCAATGGTGCGTATCTGTTCAAGCAAAATAATAGAGTCCTTGTTAAGACCCTCAAAATCTCTGATAGCAGTATGGGTGGGCAGCTTTGCCTTTGTGTGTACTCGGCTTGTGATAGCGGCAACAATGACCGTAGGGCTGTGCCTGTTTCCTATATCATTAGAAATGATAAGTACAGGGCGTGTACCTCCTTGCTCCGAGCCGATAACGGGATTAAGTTCTGCGTAGTAAATATCCCCACGCTTAATAATTCTCTCCATTTATTTGACCTCCTATCTGAATTTAGGCAGGAGATTTCTGCCTATGTAGGCAGCCAAACACAAGGAAGTATTTAAGGTCGGGAGAGCATAAAACAAAGCCCTGTTTCCATAGACCGCCTTGCGTTCGGCTTTATGATAGGAGCATTTCAATTTGTCCTCGACACCCCGAAATGCAATGCGTTATAACACGCAGGGAAATCGCCAAACGGTCAGCAGCGAACTGACGCCACGGGAGTTCCACCCCAACTGTCGTTCCGACAGAGCCGCCCTCATTGCCTGCGACGGTTTAATCACGCTCGGACTATGACTGGACGGGAGTACCATTATGCTCTTTGTGGGTTATGGCGAAATCGGGAGCCGCCCGATATTTTGAGTCGATAGTTACTCGCTCACCACCTTTCAACGCTTTCTGCTAATCGGCAGGTCTTGGCGTATCGCTGCACACGCTTATGCTCATCACAATCACAAAGAGGAAGTATTTGGCGAATGATTATTCGGTTGTCAAGGAACAATCCTGTTTTCGCCACACAAAGGAAAACAGGGTAAGAGGTTTTGCCCTCTCACCCTGTAGCCCGTGGGAAACAATGATTTTCCCCTCTACTCAAAAAACTTTTTTAATTTTTCTTTGAGCCTGTCCATTCGTCTGTAGATGGCTTTTTCAGTAATACCGAGATAGTGAGCTGTTTCACTGGTAGAATAGCCTTGTATCTTCATTACGGCGATTTGTAATGTGAGCTTGTCCACCGTAATCAACACCTGATAGAGTTTCTGATTTTCGATGCTGTCCAGAAAATCATCAACCGTCTTTACTTCGGGTTGTGTTGTATCCTCAGCAACTTCCTCCAGATATGTACCTGTTTCCTGCATACGCTGATAGTACCGCCTGTCAGAATTGAAAATTGCCCAATCATGTGTGCGGAGCGTTTCAATGGTGCTTTCATCAACACCGAGTTTCCGCATTTGCTTTTCTTCAGCTTCTTTCCAGAGCCGCCATTTCTTTTCTTCTTTGGCTTTGTTGTAAGCCATACTGTTTTACCTCCAATCTGAATTTTTTGAAAAATCCAGATTGGCAGGCGGAGAACGGCAGCCTACGCCTGAAAAGTGCTTATCGCAGTTTTCTTCAAAAATCGACAAAAGAAAAACCGCAAAGGCTGTCAAACCAATGCGGCTATAAGAATATTCATCACTATTATGTAGAAATTTAGCTTCTACTTTTGGGGTATAAGAGTACCACGCACAAGCAAAGATTTTTTTAACAGGTTATCCTCGCTTATTCGTGATATTATGTAAATAACCGCTGCTTCTGATAAGCAGCGGCGTGTCGGACTTAGACCAACACATAAAAATCCCTCCAAACCTGAAGCGGGTTTAGAGGGGTAAACTTTTAACTGATCATAACGAAACAGCCCACCTAAACACCGTTTTTTTTATTCGGTGGGCTTGTCCGACCTGTTAAATAAAAAGATAGAGCCGATGATCTGTGAGTTTTCTCACAAGTTCATCGGCTCTGCGTCTATGCGTCTGGCTCTTTGATGACTGATACTTGTAAATTCTTGGCTTTAATAAGTGTTTCCCGTTTACATTTCGGACAATAGAGGGGATAGTTTTTCAAAACGGTATCCTCTCTGATTCTATCACGAGTTTTACTGCTGCAAACAGGGCAATGTATCCATTTACTTTCTTTCATAATCTTTCCTCTTTCCTATTGCATAAAGCTAACCTTTCTTGTTTTTTGATACAAAGCATAAGAAAAGTATCAGGATGAATGAAACAAATAAACTGCTTAAAATATATTTCCACCCCATAAAAGAGAGTTCAAAGATATGTCTTGCCGAGGGTTGAGGGAAAAGGTTTACATATGGCTTTTGGCTTGAAATAACTTCAAAAACACTATTAAAATTCAAGGGACTAATATTATAAAGGAAGGCTCCTAAAAAGTATAAAACTGCCTTTTCAACAACTGAGGGTATCAAAATAGCCAACAAGTAATATCCAATGCTATGAGCATAAGCCGCCGTTAAAAAATAAACTGTTACAAGCAAATAGGGAACAACCGCCAATGCTACGCCTAACACAGACACGGATGCAAAACCGAAAACAACGAATATCGCCCGAATGAAAATGTAAGAAAGTAAAATTATTCCCCAACCAGTCAACAACTGGATTGCGTTTGCATTTTTTGTTTTTGTTCGCATATTAAAACCTCCTATTCAACTTTTGGAAACACTAAAGTAAAAGTTGTACCACAGCCTAATATCGATTCAACCTCTATATCAATAGCTAAATCACGAGTCATTTTCTTCGTTAAGTAAAGTCCCATGCCTGTGGAACGGCTCAAATAACTACCCTTATCGCCTGTAAATCCCTTATCAAAGACAAAAAGAATATCAGATTGTGAAATACCTACTCCATTATCACTAATTGTCAAAATAATTTTCTCTGTTGTTCTATCAAAATCAACAGCAAAAGTAATAACGGGTGTCTTGTCATGTGCCATATATTTAACGCTATTACATATAAGCTGCCCCAAAATAAACATAAGTCCTTTTTTGTCAGAGATAACTTCATACTCATTGCCAATGAACTCAATTAAAAAACCCGCTTCCTCCAACAATGATTTGTTATCTTCAACTATTTCCCTACATACTGACAAAACAGATAAAGGCTCAAAACGATAATCTTTATGTGTAGCACCTAATCGAGAAAAATAAATAACCTGCTCAACATCCTGCCGTGCTTGGTCACGAATATGCATCATTCTTGTGCGAACCAAATCAGACATTTCATTTCTTCGATTATCCAAAAGCAACGTCAATAAAGATAATGGTTTCTTAATTTCATGTGCCCAATTTTCAATATAACTTTCATAATCGCCAACCTGCAACATATAATTTTCCAAATTTGTCTGCTGCATCCGCAAATACTCTCCCAAATCATGGATGTAAGAATGAAGTGATTCAGGAGTAACTTCGCATAACAAAAATTCGTTTGTTTCATCTGGCTCATTCAAAAACCGATAAAATGCCGTTTCCTCTTTGCTACTTTTTATAATTAAAACGCCTGTTGGTATAGCAAAGGAAAGAAACGATACAAAAGTCATCAATCCTGCAAGACTAAAGAATAATTTTGGGTATGCCGTCCAAGCAAGAAATATAAAAAATATATTTAGAAGCAATATTGTGATAATCCAAATCCTATAAGATGCGATATATCTCATTATCAATTTAATTTTTTTCATAGTTCCGCCTGCTCTCTAAAACGATAACCTTTACCACGAATCGTTTCAATGCGATTATTAATTCCATATCCTGCAAGAGTTTTTCTAAGTCGGGTAAAATTGACTTGTAGTGCATTTTCGTCTACATATTCGTCCGTTCCCCATAATGCCTGACATAACTCCGCCCTTGAAACAATATTAGGGCTATTTCTTAATAATGTTACTAATATTTTGCCTTCATTTGGTGGTAATAAATATGAGTGATTTTCAACATAAAATGTAAATGTATGGGGGTCAAGAAAGAAACCATTTCCATTAAGCAACCCCCGTTGTTCCTGTTCTTCTGTTCTCCTTAACAAGTTCTTTATTCGAGCAAGCAGACGCTCCATATTACATGGCTTTGTTATATAGTCATCTGCTCCTAAACCTAAAGCGTGTAATTCATCCTGTAATTTATCCCTTGCTGTCAATACTAATACCGAACCGATACACTTCGATTTCAATGCTCTGCATATATCAAAACCCGATTGATAAGGCAGGTTGATGTCTAACAATATTAAATCGGGAGCTAGTGTCATAATCTGATTTAATGTGTTTTCAAAATCTACAATAGAAAAAACCTCATAGCCAGCTTTAGCCAATAAGTCAATCAATTCCTCACGCATATACATATCATCTTCAACAACTATAATCCGAGCCATATGACCGCCTCCTTTCGAGTTTATAATTCAAATACCATTAAACATTAGGCTTCCAATTCAATTTTGTAATTTCACGGTCTGCCGTTCTTGCAACAGCAATTGCGTAAACAGACAAAACCAATATAACGACACCTGCCATAGCAAACAACAATGGATATACGTTTATCTTATCAGTCGCATTCGAGTGAAAATTTGTCTGCATCACATATAATCCAACCGTACCATTCACACAGGCTAATAGGATAGGGAGCAGGAAAAACCATAATACTTGTTTATGCATTGATTTTTTCATTTGCTTTCGTTTTGCCCCCAACATTGACAAAGTTAAATATCTATTTTTCGTTGCCTGCATTTGGGTTAGAAATTGTAGTGCAAGTAACGCACAGGCAATAACCAAAAACATAAATCCCATATAGAGCGTTGTATAGCTTCCCGAAATGACATAAAACAACTGACGTCCAAAATTATTCAAGTAACTTTCATAAAAAAGTCCTGACGGTCTAAGGATTTCATTCACATCCATAATGGAACGCATTAGCCCATTCGCTTCTATAAGTTTACTTGGCAAACAAAAATTCCAATATGTGACAACCGAGTCCATATTCACATACTTTTCAAATACTGCATCTGAAACAACCAATGCTGTATAAATACGGATATTCTCATCAGCAGTAATCCCCTTTGCTGGCACATTGGGTATCAAATAAAGAGGAACTTTATCAAGGTAAATAAGGGCATTTCCATCTGTCTGATAAGTTTTTATCATATAATCAAGCATTTTTGCGGTCTGCTTGTCGTCTAAAAAATCGGGATTTAGATAAAATACAGCCTCATTATCCGACAATTCCAAAGTATCCTCATCTGATGCGGTTAATAGACGATTGTATGACGATACAGGAATAAGGGCAGGTGACGGATTAGTCATAATTGCTCCATATAGGTTAAATGCCGATGAATTATCAGAGCTAATCTCATAGTACAATGCATCACTTATCTGTAATTGTTCCTTCGCTGTTAGTTGAGTTTCAAGTTTTTCTATAGATTTTGTCCAATCAACAAAAGAGGATGTTCCATCCTCAGATGGTCGTTTTATATTTCCAACTTCCATCTGATTTAAGTGTTCTACATACGGTTTCATGGTATCAGAAGTTAAAAATTTTTCAGCCATCGAATTTTCGCCTGTTATAGTAAAGTCATACACAGCCGCTTCTCGTGTAAGCTTGCTCCCGTTTGATATAATATTGGCTGACCCATCTGCAACAAGCATTATAGTAAGCATTATCAAAATTGACGCAACACTCACAGAGATATATTTATTTGCTATGTTCTCCTGAAATTGCCGCAGAGTAAATATATATAACCCATTTGTCCATTTCTTTTTTTTCAAGCCTGCAAATATACTGATGAGCCTTGCCATTCCTCGAATGAAAAATATCGTTCCTGCAATGCCAATCAGTACAGCAACAAAAAGCATTGCTCCCCGTAACTTCATAAGCCAATTTATAGCAATCCAATAAGCAGCTAATAATGCAACGATACCCAAAATCAGCGAAATAAATCCGCCTTTCATATTTCCGACATTCTGCTTTCTTTCTATCTCATCGTAAAGAAGATGATAAATCTCTTTCTTAAATAACTTTGCACTTATAATAATAAACGCAACAGTTTGAATTGACAGAAATCCAATGATAGTCCAGAGAATGCCCCAAAAGGATATACTTGATTGATGTGTAATAACACCGTGACCAACCAAACGTGCCATGGTAAGACTGATGATTTCAGATAAAAAGCCACCGATTACAATTCCTCCACAAAGAGCTATCAATGATGAGATAATGCTTTCTGCCATAATCTGGTAAAACAGGCGTTTTTTCTTCATACCTAAGAGCAGATATAAGCCCAACTCTCGGCTGCGGCATTCCATTTGATATTTATTAGCAAATACCACAAGGAAAAATAGCAGAAGTAATGCACAAAAATATACCGTTGGCATAAATGCTGTCAGTAAACGATTTACAGCATCACTCTCAATTTCTCCCAAAAAACGAATAACGTCTTGCTGTCCTAACGACAAAACGATATAGAAAGATGCAACTGCTGTTACTAATGTAAGAAAATAAATAAGATTTTCATTTCGACTTCTTTTAGCATTTCTCCAAACCAAGTTAAAGAACATTTGCACTTCCTCCCCCCATTTGAGCCATCACTTTCAAAATCCGTTCATAAAAAACGTCTTGCGATTCAGACGGAAACTGTCGGCGTAATTCATGGAAAACAACGCCGTCCTGAATAAATAATATTCTTGAACAGAAACTCGCAGCATTAGGGTCATGTGTAACCATTAAAATTGTGCGTTGTTGATTATGATTAATTTCCCGCATTTTTTCCATAAGAAGTCGAGCTGACTTTGTATCTAACGCACCTGTTGGCTCGTCAGCCAAAACAATAACAGGGTCAGATATTAAACAACGAGCTGCTGCAACCCTCTGTTTTTGCCCTCCTGACATTTGAGAAGGAAATTTTGGTAAAACATCTTTTATATCAAGAGTTTGTGCAAGCTCATTCATTTTTGCTTCAGCCGCAGAAACATCTACGCCGTGAATGGATAAAGGTAAAAGGATATTCTCTTTTCCTGTCAGATTATCAAGTAACGCAAAATCTTGAAATAAATAACCGATTTTACTTCCACGGTAATCCGCCAATTCATCCCCACCAAAGGAACTTATGTTAGCACCAGATAATAAAATCTGACCTGAAGTAGGTTTGATAATTGTTGCAATACAATTCAAAAGCGTAGTTTTTCCAGAGCCACTTGCACCCATAATTCCTAAATATTCTCCCGAAAACACATCGAAAGATATACCGTTTAACGCCTTTGTCTGCATATCTTTCTTTCCGTAAGATTTATGCAAACTCCGCACTTCTAATATTTTTTCACCGTAACTCATAATGTACCTCACAATCTACCATAGTTATTTTTCATTATTTATTTTACTGGAAAAGCAGGCTATATACCACTTACAGTTGATGTAAGGTTTCTTAATAGTTATCCTTCGTTTTTGCAACGGGCATCAGCAGGTTTAACAGCAGTTTGTGGAATGAGCCACACACGGTTAATATTAATAACACCTTCTATACGGTTTTCCTTGCAAAGTCGCTGTACCCAACGGAGAGTTGCATTCCATTTTTCGGCGGCTTCTTGTGCGGTCATATATTCAAACATTTTACTTCCTCCCAATGCGTATTGAGTATATTATAGCCGCTTGAACGAACTGTATCAAGTGTACGAATATGCACTTTCATCTCTGTAAAATATAAATGACGGGTAAGGATTTATCCCTACCCATCACGATTTCACGGCTATATGCGTTACATTGCTTTAAGCATAAATGATTTCCTCATTCACAATCTCCCTCGCACACGACTGTATGTTATTTATTCGTCCAACCCATTCTAAGGCATTTTCCGCCTTTAACTGTTCCATTATGCCTTGTTTTTGTTTCTTGCGATTTGCAATATGAGTTTTTGCATCTCATATACAGATATTAAATCCCCTATTACAAGAGATTTCACATCGTTCCTCCAGAAACCACATTTCTGTAAAATATAAGAGTACGATTTTCAGAAGATAGGTGGTGAGCTTATGGACGCAAGGAACAATGACTTTGACTTCGATTTCAAACCGATAGGACGGGCAATCAAAAAAGCCAGAACAGCTCAGGGTATGACAAGAGATACTCTTTCCCGTATCGTGGATTACGACCCAAGACATCTGCAAGCAATCGAAAACGAGGGTCAAAAACCAAGTCTGGAACTGTTCATTCAACTTGTTACTCTGTTTGACATTTCAGTCGATGAGTACATATTCCCAAACAAAGAAGTCGAAAAGAGTTCTGTCCGCAGACGCTTAGACGCACAGCTCAACAGATTAGACGATAAAGAGCTTTCCGTCATAGAAGCAACTGTAAACGGACTATGTAAGGCAAAAGAGCAGCCAGAGGATTAAACCTCTGGTTTTTCTTTTACCCCTTTTCTTAATAGGCAGGGATGCCGTACCCATAAATTGAGCTGCTTCCAACGCCGTATTGATTCTGTCTGCAAGCATCGCCTGAGTTGCCCTCCACGGTATAAACAATGCCGTTTTCGCATCTCTTCACAATGCCCACATGGTCGATTATCCCGTCACTATCCCAATCAAAGAAAATGATATTACCTGCTGTCGGCTCATAGTTTCGGTCTTGCCATTGCCCATTGCCTTTAAACCAATTTGCCCCATCTACGCAGCCTGCAAATTTCGGCACAATGCCGCATTCCAAATAACCGCACTGGTCGGCACACCAACTGACGAAGCAGGCACACCATTCCACACGCCCGTCAAAGCCGTACCACGACCAATAGGGCTGACCGCCCTCATTGCCGAGCTGCGTCAAGGCAACCTCTACGATGGCTTGGTTACCGCCGCTTGTGAACGCCCGTCCGTATGGGTAATAGCGTAGTACATGGGCGGGATACTGTGTGTCGCCGTACTTTTCCCACCCTAACCGCTGTGCCTGCATTGTGGAAAATTCTACCGCATTAGCGTAAGAATAGCCACCGTAGTTGGTTTTCGCCCACGAGATATAGCCATTCCCGAAGTTGTAGCCCTGTAAAGCAAGTTTGATACGCTCCATATCTATCGGGTTTTCCACCTCTGCTGAGATAAGGGCAGCTTTTAATTCCTGCACACCGCATTGGATTGAATATTCAGGGTCTTGGATACCATTCGGCTCGTGGGGATAACGGGTATTAAAGCTGCCTTCCGCCGCCTGCATCGGGTCAAGCCCACGCCCACCGCTTTCCTGCATCATCACGGCTTTGATAAGCTCCACATATTCAGGTATACCGTATTGCTTGGCATATTTTTGTATCAATGGCTCATAGGCTTCAACCTCCGCACTGACAGGCGTATAAGCATTGCTGCCGCCACCGCCGCCGAACAAGGAAACCGCACAACCTAACAGGACAACAATCAGGATTATCACAACAGAAACCCAACCGCCTGCTATCAAAGCAGAGATAAGAGCCTTTGTTCCTGCGATAATCGCCTTGACTGCTGCAATCGTGGCTCTGACTGCTGTTTTGGTTGCTTCCGCAGTCGCCTTTGCGGTAACTTTCGCTGCCTGTGCCGCTTTCTGGGCGGCTTTCGCAGAAACCTTTGCCGCTTCTTTCGTTGCCTTTGCCGTCTGCTCGGCAGTTTTGATTGTTGCCTTAGAGGTAGCCTGTGCAGTTTTTACACCTCTTTCGGCTGTTTTGACCGAGCCTTTCGCAGTAGACTTTACCGCCTTTTCTGTATTTCGGGCGGTGGTCTTAATGGTTTTCCTTCTTTGCTGACGGGTCTTTATGAGCTGACTTTTCCCACTCTGGGGTATATCGGGAGCAGCAGAACGGCTTGCAGTTCCGTGACGGATCTGCAAGCCGTGTTGTTCTGACATATTCCTTTCCATTCTCTGCTCGGCGGCTTTAGCAGCCCGCTTTTGCTTGAAATCGGCAATCTTGTCTTTTGCCTTTCCGATATTCTCCTGAGTGGTCTGAACACTTTTCTGACCCTGCTTATTGAATTGGTGTACGCCTTCCTCGGTCACACGCTCGGAAACATAGGAAACTCTGTCGGCGGCATATTCCGTGGCAGAGTTTTCATCTGCATAATACCCTTGTTCCGCTTTGTCCTTTGTCTTGGCATAAGCGGCTTTCATTCGCTCGGAAGCAACGGCGGCTTTGTCTATGGTCTTAATCGTACCTTTGACCGCATCTCTGGTTTTTATATTCGCCATAGAAGCCCTCCTTTCTTACAAGCTTTGGAGCAGTCAGGCAATCTTTTTTGCTACCACAACAAGCCTGCCGTTCTGTGCAGAGTATTCGCAGGTGGAAAGAGTAATGAGCCTGTCGCCGTATTCGGCGGTCACGCCCGTATCATACAGGGCAAGCTCCTTGCACTTGCTCACATATTCGTCAAAGGCTTTCTCGTCCTCGGCGTCTACAAAATCATAGTAGCGGAAACCCTCAGAACTGTACGCCACAGTCTTAAATACAGCGACGATTTCATACTCTGCCTGCTCTGTGAGGGTATCAAACTGAATAGTCTTGTGTTCCTCATAAAAGCTCTTGGACTTGTAATTCTCCAACGCTCCAAACATCTTGCCACCCTTGATGTGATGACCGTAGATAACCAGATTGTCACTTTCGGCAATATCACAATTCTCCTGCACATAAGGCGTACCTAAGTCGCTGTACTCTTTTTCAAAATTGTGCTTCAGATAAAAATTCGGATTGTTCCTGCTCTGCATCACAGGATAATTGATTGTCGTGCCGGCAATGGAAATCCAACCGACCATATCCTCATTCTGTAAATACAATTCCTGATACTTGGCAAGCACATCTTCTCCCTCGCTGACAGCGGCATCGTCTGGCACGGTTTCATCCGTAGGAGCCTGCTCTACCATCTCGGCAATCTCCTCAAAGGCTTCCGTCTGCTCGTCCACCTCTGCATAGTAATGATAAATGCGGAAGCCGCAAAAAGCCGCCGTACTTAACAGGCACACGGCGGCTACAACACAGATAATAGATTTATAATTCTTCATAGGTTTTTCCTTTCTTATCTTGAAATTTCTGTCTGTTTTCTGGGAGCAGGAAGCTCCCTGCAATATTCGGGGTATCTGACCTTGATACCCTCCATAAAGTAGGGAGCAAACTCACAGCAGAACAATTCATCTGGCGTGAAATACCGTTCCCGCCCTTCCTCTGCATACCCGTTCCAAAGGTTAAAAGCAAGATGGCAGACCTTGACTGTTCCGCTTGTCTGCCAGCCGCCGTGCATACCCTCTGGCTCGATGCAGTCCTCCTTGAAATTGAACATCTGGTTGATGTTTGCCCTCGTTTCTGAAGCGATACCCATTACATAGAAAAATGCCCTATGATAACAGTCGTTCACTCTGCATTTCATCATATTTTCCAGAAAGAAATCACGGTGAGCCGTATCACGGAATTTAATATCAGCCATAAAAGACCTCCTTTCTTAGACCTCACCGAACTTGGTCGTCATCAACTTGTAAAGCTCGGTATTGCGTGGGAACTTGTTCACAAATGGTACAAGAGAGCTGCCAACTTTGAGTAATCCCTGTCCTGCACCGACATTCGTGATATAGCTCATCTGAAGGTCGGAGATATTAAGGAGCTTGGCAAGCTCAAGTCTGTCCGTAGATGCTTGGTTAAGCATAATGATAAATTCGCTGTTAGCAAGCATCGTCCTTGCCGTATGGCTCTGCAAAAGGTCGTCCACATTCTGCGTAATACCCGTACAGTACGCACCGTATTTACGCACACGCTTCCAGAGGGTAAAGAGGAAGTTTGCAGAGTATTCATGCTGAAAGAGCAGATAGATTTCATCAATGAAAATAAAGGTGTTTCTGCCTTTGGCTCTGTTCTGTGTGATACGGTTTAAGATACTGTCAAGCACGACAAGCATACCGATAGGCTGTAACTGCTTGCCCAAATCCAGAATGTCATAGCAGATAAGACGGCTGTGGGTATCAACATTCGTGTGCTTTGCAAAGGTGTTGAGCGATCCGTCCGTAAACAGCTCAATCGCAAGGGCGATTTCCTGTGCTTCTGGCTCATTCTGTTTTAACAGCTCCTCACGGAAGTCCTGCAAGGTGGGCGGCGTTCCCATATAGTTGCCCTGCTGATAGTAGCGGTACACGCTTGCCGTACAGCGGTCAATGATGGATTTCTGCTTTGCTCCCAAGTTCGTGCCACCGATGAGCTGTTCGCAAAGGGATAAAATAAACTCCGATTTCAGAATGACAGGGTTTGCACCGTCACCGTAATCGGAGTTCATATCCATAGCATTGATGTGATTTTCACTTGTCGCAGAGATATGAATAACCTCTCCCTGCATTGCTTTCACAAGCGGCGAATACTCACGCTCTGGGTCTATAATGAGAACATCGGCGTTGGGGTCGGTCAGAATGATATTCGTCATTTCCTCCTTTGCCGTAAAGGATTTACCTGCACCTGACACACCGAGGATAAAGGAATTACCGTTCAACAGATGGCGGCGGTTGGCGATAATCATATTTTTGCTGATAACATTCTGTCCGTAGTACACGCCGTCCTTATGGTAGATTTCCTGCACACGGAACGGGATAAACACCGCAAGGCTCTCCGTTGTCAGGGTACGCAGGGCATCAATCTTTCTTACACCAAAAGGCAGAGCCGTGTTCAGCCCGTCCATCTGCTGATATTTCAACACCGCAAACTGACAGAGGTGTTTTCTGGCTGTCGTGAGCAGGGCTTCGGTATCATTGTCAAGCTGCTCTTTGGTATCTGCGGTATGCACCATCGTCAGCACGGCAAACATCATTCTCTGGTCACGGGTCGTCAAATCGTCCAGAAATTCCTTGCTTTCCTTTCGCTGCTGTTCAAGGTCATAGGGAATGACCGCCGAAAAATTGTTGTTCTGGTTTTGCTTTCTCTGCCAGTTCGTGATATTGGTTTCCACGCCGAGCAGTCGGTTTTCCACCTCACGCACGGCTTCGTCCGTGGGAACGGGTACAACATCAACCGAGAGCATCATATTACGATTCAGCTCACAAAGCTCCGCCACCATACTGTCTTTGATATAAGCGGCGTATTCTCTAAGGAAAATTACACGCCCGTACCTGTCACCCATACGGAAGTAGTCCTTTTCAAACTCAAAGGTATCGGGGCAGATAAAATCCTTGAAATCGTGACCTTTCCGCATCGTCTGGGTAATATCGAAGTGGAACGCTGTTTCTTCTCCTGTACGGTAGAAGTCGTGGAAGATACGCAGCTTGTCGCCTGCGTCCAGTTCCACACA
>OAWJ01000238.1_pt1 | contig 57374 bp, 46 predicted proteins | sample 1517021 | NCBI WGS metagenome assembly OAWJ01 (sample SAMEA2580121, study PRJEB22360) | human gut metagenome | biome: human gut; feature: human-associated habitat; material: faeces | place: Denmark | collected 2008/2010
TCCGGATTCCATTACTGGCTATTCCTTCTGGCCGGGAGCCACCATTTTCCCGGAACAGCTAGGCATGGCAACCACGTGGGATTCCGAAAAGGTACAGGCCGCGGGCCGTGCCACCGCCGAGGAAGTGTCAGCCACCGGCGTGCATTGGACGTTCTCCCCGGTGCTGTGCATCGCGCGAGATACCCGTTGGGGCCGCGTGGGCGAAACCTTTGGCGAAGATCCGTACCTGATTGGCGAAATGGCATCGTCCATTGTCAAGGGCTATCAAGGTGGAGCCAAGGCGGGCGAGCCGCTCGCCAAAGACGCGATCCTCGCATGCGCCAAGCATTTCGCAGGCTATTCCGAAACACAGGGAGGGCGTGACGCTTCCGAAGCCGACCTGAGCCACCGCAAGCTGGAATCTTGGTTCCTGCCGCCATTCGAACGCGTAGCCAAGGAAGGCTGTGGCACCTTCATGCTCGGCTACGAATCCATCGAAGGTGTGCCAGTCACCTTCAACAAGTGGCTGCTTTCCGACAAACTGCGTGGCGCTTGGAACTATCAGGGCACGCTCATCACCGACTGGGACAACGTCGGCCGTTCCGTGTGGGAACAGAAGGTCAAGCCTGACTATGTGCAGGCTGCTGCCGATGCGGTCAAGTCCGGCAACGACTTGGTGATGACCACGCCAAAGTTCTACGAGGGTGCAATCGAAGCCGTGAAGACCGGTCTGCTTGACGAATCGTTGATCGATGCCGCCGTGGCTCGTATTCTCGCACTGAAGTTCCGTCTTGGACTGTTCGAAGATCCACGCTTGCCCGACCAGAAGCGTATCGATGCAGTGATCGGTTCCGAAGAGCATCAGCAGCTCAACCTTGAAGTGGCTCGCGAAGCCGTGGCATTGCTGAAGAACGACGGTTCACTGCCGTTCAACGTGGCCGGTGCGAAGCGTATCGCGGTCGTTGGTCCGCTCGCCGATGACGCCCAGACCCAGCTGGGCGACTGGGCAGGCAGCTCCGGCCAGATCAACTGGATGCCTGACGGCCACCCGCGTGAAATGATCACCACCGTGCTTGATGGTTTCAAGCAGCTCGCTCCGGAAGGTTGCGAGGTCGTGTACTCTCGCGGTGCCAACATCGTGGATTTGGTGCCCGATCCGGAAGGCGAGTTCTACCCGGATGGACAGCCTCGCCCGAAGATCGGCGTTTCCGCCAAGATTGATCGCGCACTGCTTGACGAAGCCGTGGAAAACGCACGCAAAAGCGACCTGATCGTGGCCGTGGTGGGCGATGTGATCCAGGCCATTGGCGAAGGCTGCTCCACCGCCACGCTTGAACTGCTCGGCGGACAGAATACGCTGATCGATGCACTGTCGAACGTGGCTCGCGAAACCGGCAAGCCGTTCGTGGTGGTGCTCGTCAGCTCCAAGCCGCAAGTGTTGCCAGCATCCGTGATCGGCACCAACGGCGTGATTGTTGACGAAACTCCAGCCGAAGGCACTTCGGCTCTGCTGTGGGCTCCAAGCCCGGGCATGAAGGGCGGCCAGGCCATCGCCGAAATCATTCTCGGCGAAACCGAACCGAGCGGACGCCTGCCGATCACCTTCCCGCGTCACGCAGGACAGCTGCCGGTCTACTACAACCAGATTCGAGGCCAGCACGGCAACCGTTACGCCGACCTCACGCAGAATCCGGCATTCGCATTCGGCGAGGGTCTGAGCTACACCACGTTCGAATACGGAGATCCGACCATCACCAACGTTCCGGAATCCGGCATATTCGCCGAAACCGACACCGTGCATGCCGAAATCACCCTCACCAATACGGGCGATCGCAAGGGCACGGAAGTAGTGCAGCTCTACATCGGCGACATCGTGACCTCCTACAGCTGGACTGATCGTGAACTCAAAGCATTCCAGCGCGTGGAACTCGAACCAGGCAAAAGTAAGACCGTTGCCTTCGACATTCCGGTTTCCGATTGCACCATCGTCGATTCGGAAGCTAACCGAATCGTCGAACCGGGCGAATTCGAAGTGCTTATCGGCCATTCCAGCCGTCGCGAACACTTGAAGCGCACCACCTTCACCGTCGCGTAAAAGCGAAACGAAATAAGCCGTGTCGCAGAACCCAATAATCGACACGCTAGTCTGATATGAGCCGCCTACGAAATGCCGATCGTGGGCGGCTCACATGAATGGACCATTGCCGTGGCATACGCGTTGTTTATGGCTGCTTCCGGATTCGTACTGGTGCCTGATCAGACGCATGCGTTGAACCAGTTGCCATCGTCAATGAACGCCGACTGTTCCGCGGTGATGAACGCCATACGGCAGCTTGCCGGCGCGATTGTGCTTGCCACTGGCGGTTATGCGGCTTTGTTCCCGATCGCTGTGGTTGCGGTGCTACTGGGCACGGTGTTCATCATGCTGATTCGCAAGGTGAAGTAGCTGCAGTTACTGTAGTAGCCGAAGCAACGCGCAGTGTGCCGGCGATTGCGGCACACGTGATCTCGACATTGCGTTCCGTGTTGGCGATCAGCGTCGCAAGATTCGCCGGCCCGGGCGCAATGCCGAACGTTGCGACGATGCCGGTCTCGTTCAACGCTTCGATGGTGTGTGGATCGCGGGTTACCGTTCCGCCAATGGCAATAGTTGGTTTTCCTTGCGATTGCGCCAGTTTCGCAATGCCACTCGGCACTTTGCCGTACGGTGTTTGACTGTCAATAGAACCTTCACCGGTGATGATGACGTCGGCCCATGCGCATGCTTCTCGACCATGCGCAAGATCGAGCATAAGTTCGATTCCCGGCCGTACTGTTGTATTGAACAGGCCGAGCATCCCGCCGCCGGTACCGCCCGCGGCGCCTGTACCGGGAATGCGCTCAATATCGCGGCCATTGTATTGCATGATCGCGTGTGCGAGATTCGCAAGTCCCTGATCGAGGAGTTCGACCTGTGCTGTGTTCGCGCCTTTTTGCGGAGCGAACACATGCGCAGCACCTTCTGGTCCGGTCAAAGGATTGATGACATCGCAGGCGAGAACAATCGGAACATTTTTTACAAAATTGGGAACTTCCGAATCGTCAATTCTCTCCAAATCAACAAGAGAACCGCCACCAAGCGGAATATCATGATCTGCCGTATCAAGAAAACGAAATCCAAGCGCGCGAGCCAATCCCGTGCCACCATCCGTAGTGGCGCTGCCGCCCAAACCAAGCACAATACGATCCGCGCCAGCGTCAATCGCAGCACGAATCAGCAATCCGGTGCCGAACGTGGAAGCAGACAACGCATTGCGGTCGGCGGGGGAGACCCGTTCAAGTCCGCTTGCCGAAGCCAACTCGACTACGGCGGTGCGGAGAATACAAGAAGCATGATTATTGCCAAGAAAGCCAAACTGAGCGGTAATCGGGCGGCCGATCGCATCAACTGTCTCAACATTGTGCAACGTGCCGGCGGTGGCATGAACCAAGGCTTGTGTCAATCCTTCGCCGCCATCGGAAAGAGGCATGAGCCGGCATTCCGCCTGCGGATTGCCACGCTTAATGCCGCGAGTCATCGCCTGTGCGATTGCTTCAGCCGAAGCGGCTTCCTTGAACGAGTCCGGTGCCAGCAGAATCCGCATACATGCCTCCTTTTACGTCTGCATCTATACATTAATGCAGTGCCGGGGCAGAGGTTTAGCGGTAACCCTCCCACATGGGCAGGGGGAACAGGGCGTCTTCGCATTCCGCCCACATGGAGTTCAGATCCTGGCCGGGCGTGCGCAGCCAACGCAGCTGCACGCCGTCCATCATGGCGAATCCCGCATTAAGCAGCCGACGCGTATCAACACCTTCGGGCACTTGCCAACGGATGTTGAGTGCGGTGTCGGCATTATGCAGTTCGTGGTTGGCGAAATACTCGTGTGCGGGGTGGTTCGGGTCGATCGCTTCGGCGCTCAACGTGGAAAACATGTGCACCTGAATCGGTCTGCGTGCGTTCACCGCCACGATTCTGCGCCACATGTCGGCAATCAATGGGCGTGGCTCACGTACTATGTCGGTAAGAATGTCTTCCGTCTCGGAATCGTAGACTTCGTCCAGCGCGGCTGTGAGCAGTCCTTCCTTACTGCCGACATAATGCAGTACGCCAGCCTTGGTGAGTCCTACGCGATCGGCGATTTTCTGCAGGGAAGTGCCGTAATAGCCGAGCGTTCCAAACAGTTCGACGGCCGCATTGAGAATCTCCGCTCTTCGGTCGACTTCTTCGTTGGCCATGATGATTCCCTTTCTTGCACTCATAGTGGTGGTTCATGTGCGCTGCAATGCTTATGAATCGCCATTTCTCTCAAGTTGTAAATACTGCAGTTACTTTACGGTCGGTTAACTGATTTTTCAAAGAAGATTGGCGTGTTGTGATGCTGTTTTTGATAAAGTACCTACCGACCGGTTAGTAAAGATTTCGGGGTTGAGATTCCACAGACCGGTTAACCGATACGAACTCAAGAAAACGATGCGAAAGAGGAACGTATGAGCGAAAACATCTATCCTTCCGTCAATGACCTGACGCTTGAAGAAAAGGCATCCCTAACTTCCGGCGGCGACGCTTGGCATCTGCAAGGCGTTGAAGCCAAGGGCATTCCCGGCTATATGATCACCGACGGACCCCACGGCCTGCGCAAGTCCAACTCGGCCACCACCGGCGAAGTCGATCTGAACAACTCCGTGCCCGCCACCTGCTTCCCGCCGGCCGCGGGCCTGTCCAGCTCGTGGAATCCGGAACTCATCCACCAGGTCGGCGAAGCCATGGCCGAAGAATGCATTCAGGAGAAGGTTGCCGTAATCCTCGGTCCCGGCGTGAACATCAAGCGCAACCCGCTTGGCGGCCGCTGCTTCGAATACTGGTCCGAAGACCCGTATCTGGCGGGTCATGAGGCGGTCGGCATCGTCGCAGGCGTGCAGTCCAAGGGCGTGGGCACTTCGCTCAAGCATTTCGCCGCCAACAGCCAGGAGACCGACCGGCTGCGCATCAGCGCCAACATCTCCCAGCGTGCGCTGCGCGAAATCTACTTCCCGGCATTCGAACACATCGTCAAGGAAGCCCAGCCGTGGACCATCATGTGCGCATACAACTGCATCAACGGCGTGCATGCCGCCCAGGATCGCTGGCTGCTCACCGACGTGCTGCGCGACGAATGGGGCTTCCAAGGTATCGTCATGAGCGACTGGGGCGCCGACCACGACCGCGTGGCCTCCCTCAATGCGGGCCTCAACCTCGAAATGCCGCCAAGCTACACCGACGACCAAATCGTCTACGCCGCACGCGACGGCCGCATCCAGCCGGCACAGCTCGACCGCATGGCACAAGGCATGATCGACTTGGTCAACAAGACCCGCGCAGCCATGAGCGTCGAAAACTATCGTTTCGACATCGAAGCCCACGATGAGGTCGCACATCAGGCCGCCGTCGAATCCATGGTGCTCCTCAAGAACGATGACGCCATTCTGCCAGTCGCTGGCGATGCCAAGGTCACCGTCATCGGCGAATTCGCACGTACCCCGCGCTACCAGGGCGGTGGTTCCTCGCACATCACCCCAACCAAGATGACCAGCTTCCTGGACGCCCTCACCGAACGCGGCGTGGATGCCAAGTTCGCCCCAGGATTCACCCTCGACCTCGAACCGGCCGATCCGGCACTCGAAGCCGAAGCCGTCGAAGCTGCCAAGGGCGCCGACGTGGTGCTCATGTTCCTAGGGCTCCCTGAAGCGGCCGAATCCGAAGGCTTCGACCGTGAGACCCTCGACATGCCGGCCAAGCAGATCGCACTGCTCGAAGCCGTCGCAGCCGAAAACAAGAACGTTGTGGTCGTACTCTCCAACGGCTCCGTCGTCACCGTGGCACCATGGGCCAAGAACGCCAAGGGCATCCTCGAATCCTGGCTGCTCGGACAGTCCGGCGGTCCGGCGCTCGCCGACGTGCTGTTCGGCAAGGTGAGCCCGTCCGGCAAGCTTGCGCAGACCATTCCCTTCGACATCAACGACGATCCGAGCACCATCAACTGGCCGGGTGAAGAGGGGCATGTCGATTATGGCGAAGGCGTGTTTGTGGGCTACCGCTATTACGACACCTACAACAAGGCCGTCGACTACCCGTTCGGCTTCGGCTTGAGCTACGCCACGTTCGAAGTGAGCGACGTGAAGGCCGTCAAGACCGGTGCCTGCACCGCAACCGTCAGCGCAGTGGTCAAGAACACCTCGAACGTTGACGCCGCCGAAACCGTGCAGGTGTACGTGGCTCCTGGCAAGGCTGACGTGGCCCGCCCGAAGCACGAGCTCAAAGGCTTCAAGAAGGTGTTCCTCAAAGCCGGCGAATCCGCCGAAGTCTCCTTCGATCTCGACGATCGCGCCTTCGCCTACTGGTCTGAGAAGTTCAACGACTGGCACGTGGAGAGCGGCGAATACGCCATCGAGGTCGGCACGTCCAGCCGTGACATTGCCGGTTCCGCGGTAGTGGAGCTCGATGGCGACGGCAAGACCCAGCAGCTCACCGAATGGTCCAACTTCATGGAATGGCGTAAGGATCCGCTCGGCTCCCAGGTGCTCGAGAAGCTGCGTGCCGAAGGTGAAGCCGGCCGTATGCCGATCGTGCCCGACAATGACATGACCCGTCTATTCCTCGACTCCATGCCGATCAACAGCATGTCGGTGCTGATGGGTGCCGATGGCAAGCAGATCTTCGAATACATGCTTGCCGAATACGCTGAACTCACCAAGTAGTTTCGCGGGATTCAAGACTTAAGGTCGGGGAATCTGGTCCGTTACTCTGAACCGGTGCGGACCTGATTCCTCGGCCTTTGCATTGTTGGAAGGTTGCTCTGGGATTGTTGCTTTATGACGATTTTCAGGGCAAGCGGATACGTACGACATGCCAATTGTTGCATATGCAACAGTTGTATATACAACGGTTTACTATGTATGCTGTGACGGAAGTGACGAACGAACAATACAAGGAACCGACTGGCTCACGACTCTTCGAAGTCTGGGAAAGCGGCTTGGCAAAGCCCCCCAGCGTGGCCATTCGCTCGCTGCACAACGTGGTCAACCGGTATCTGCGCGTCACCCGCCCTGAAGCGGCGGAAGACATCAGCAACGGCAACGTTGACGTCATCGTGTATCTCGCACGGCATGACAACGAGGAAATCTTTCCTCAAGACATCGAGCAACGCTTCGGCGTGACCCGATCCACATCATGCCGGGTGCTGGGGCTGATGGAGCAGAAGGGCCTGATCGCGCGCGAACCGGTGAAACGCGACGCACGACTGAAAAAAATCGTGTTGACGGACAAATCGAGGCATATCGCCGAAGTCTTGCGGGACAATGCGAAGAACATGGAACGAATCCTGCTGGAAGGCCTTGAAGACGATCAGATCCGCCAATTCATGCACGTGCTCGACGTCATGCAGACGAATCTGGTGAAAACAGGTTTGATCGGAGACGAAAGTCGATATCCAAGTTTGGAAATACAGGAACAGGACGCAAGCAAATCGCAAGTTCCGCAAGAATCGCAGGTTCCGCAAAAAACATGCGATGACTATGCCTCGAATAATCGCGATGCTCGTGATGAGTACGTCTCACACGTACTGCGGATATCGCAGGAAATGGCGATCGCGCGCAATCGCAAGTAACACACGTCATAGGTAAAAATAAAAGGAAAGGGCAAGTAGTGACAACGGCAAACGCAACGGCGTCCGCAACGCCGAAACCAAAGCAGCATGTCATTCGCACACTGGGCAAATCCCTGCGCGAATACAAAAAAGTCAGTCTGCTCTCCCCGGCATTCGTAGCCGTGGAAAGCGTGCTGGAAATCCTTATTCCGACTGTCATGGCATCGCTGATTGATGAGGGCATCAGCGGTGGCAGCATGCCGGCGATTTTGAAATTCGGCTTGATTCTGTTGATTTGCTCGGTAGTTTCGCTGACATCCGGCTTTTTGGCTGGAAAGTTCTCGGCTATCGCAGGTGCCGGATTCGCGAAGAATCTGCGTCACGATCAGTTTGAGAAGGTGCAAGGCTACAGCTTCACCAATATCGACCGTTTCTCCACCGGTTCGATCATCACACGACTGACCACCGATGTGACCAACCTGCAGAACGCGTATTCGATGATTATCCGCATGGGTGTGCGCGCTCCGATCATGGTGATTGTGGCGTGGATCTTCTCCTTCCGCATCAGCCCATCCATCTCTTTGGTGTTCCTCGCCTGCATTCCGGTGCTCGCCATCGGCTTGTGTGGCCTGGCGGTGCTGGTGCACCCGGTGTTCGAGCGTGTGTTCCACACATACGACAAGCTCAACAACGTGGTCGACGAGAACCTGCAGGGCATCCGCGTGGTCAAGTCCTACAATCGCGAAAGCCACGAAACCGAAAAGTTCAACCGCATTTCGCAGCGCATCTTCAAGGACTTCACCAAGGCCGAACGCATTATGAGCTTCAACAATCCGCTTATGATGCTGTGCGTGTACGTGTCCATGCTGCTCATCGCATGGATGGGCGCCCGGCAGATCGTGGCGTCCGGCAACAATGCAGCCCTAGGCTTGACCACCGGCGATCTGACCGCATTGGTCACCTACGCCATGCAGATCCTCATGGCTATGATGATGCTTTCCATGATTTTCGTGATGTGCATTATTTCGCAGGCTTCCGCCGAACGTATCTGCCAGGTGCTGAACGAGGAAAGCACGGTTACGAATCCGGCTAATCCAGTCAAGGAAGTGAAGAATGGCGATATCGATTTCGACCATGTCACCTTCCGTTATTCCGCCACTTCCGAAAAGCCGGTGCTTGACGATATTGATTTGAAGATTCGTTCCGGCATGACCGTCGGCATCGTCGGCGGCACCGGTTCCGCAAAGTCCAGTCTGGTGCAGCTTGTGCCACGTTTGTATGACGTGACCGAAGGTTCGCTGAAGGTCGGCGGCGTGGATGTGCGTGATTACGATTTGGAAGTATTGCGTGATCAGGTTGCCATGGTGTTGCAAAAGAACGTGCTCTTCTCCGGAACTATTGCCGAAAACCTGCGTTGGGGCAATCCAAACGCCACTGATGAAGAGATTCGCCACGCGTGCCAGCTTGCACAGGCTGACGGCTTCATTCAGGAATTCCCCGACAAGTACGATACGTACATCGAACAGGGCGGTACCAACGTTTCCGGCGGCCAACGCCAGCGTCTGTGCATTGCGCGTGCGTTGCTGAAAAAGCCGAAGATCCTGATCCTCGACGATTCCACATCCGCGGTCGACACCAAAACCGATCAGCTGATTCGTACCGCATTCCATCATGAGATTCCCGACACCACGAAGATCATCATCGCCCAGCGTGTGGCCTCTGTGCAGGAATCCGACATGATTCTCGTCATGGACCACGGTCGCATCATGGCAGCCGGCACGCATGAACAACTGCTCGAAAACTGCGACGAATACCGTTCCATCTACGAATCGCAAACCAAGAATCAGGCTCAACCTGAGGAACTGCAGTGAAAGGAGGCAACAGATGACTGAACAAACTTCCGCATTGAAATCCAAGGAAAACAACAACATGGCCAGCAAACAGCCGAAGCCACCAATGCAGAAAGCCGCACCGGGCACCACCAAGCGTATTTTCGGCTACATCTTCCAATACAAGTGGCGCGTGGCGCTCGTAGTAGTGTGCATTCTTGTCGGAGCTGCAGCGCAGGCCGGATCGTCACTGTTCCTGCAGTCGCTGATCGACACCTACATTCTGCCCATGGTTGGTGCCACCAACCCTGACTGGATGCCGCTGTTGCGTGCGCTGACACTCATGGCATGCCTGTATGCAGCCGGCATTTTCTGCAGCTGGCTATGGCAGTGGATCATCGTCGCCGTGGAACAGGGCACATTGAAGAAGATCCGCGACGACATGTTCGCTCACCAGCAGACCTTGCCGATCCGTTATTTCGATACCAACGAACACGGTGACATCATGAGCCGTTACACCAACGACACCGACACATTGCGCCAGGCCATCAGCCAATCGTTCCCGCAAATGTTCTCGTCCGCGGTGTCCGCGCTTGCGGCGCTCGTGTCGATGCTGTGGCTGTCGGTGCCCGTCACCATTTTTGTGCTCGCATTCACTGTGATCCTGTTCGTGGTGGTGCGCAAGGTCGTTTCCCGTTCCGGACGTTACTTTGTCAAGCAGCAGATCGCCATTGGCGATGTGAACGCATTCGTGGAAGAAGCGGTCAACGGCCAGAAGGTCATCAAGGTCTTCAACCATGAGGACGCCACCCAAACCACCTTCGACAAGAAGAACGAAGAACTCTTCGAAGCTTCCGCCGAAGCGAACACGTGGGGCAATGTGACCATGCCAATAGTCGGCAACATGGGCTATCTGCTCTACATTCTGCTTGCAATCTTTGGCGGATTCGCGGCGATTTCCGGACTCGGCAACTTCGGCCTGTCCGGAGTCGGACAGCTCACCTTGGGCACGCTCGTCTCTCTGCTGACGCTGTCTCGTTCCTTCGTGAACCCGCTCGGTCAGGTGTCCATGCAGTTCAACATGGTGATGATGGCGCTCGCCGGCGCATCCCGTATCTTCGCGCTCATGGACGAACAGCCGGAAGATGACGACGGTTCCGTGACCTTGGTGAATGTGGAACTCGGCGAAGACGGCTGCACCATGACCGAAGTCGACCATGAAACCGGTCACTGGGCGTGGAAGCGCGAGGAGGGCGACGATGGCACCCGTTCACTCAAGGCCGCGCAGTCCTTGAGCCCGCGTGCTGCAGAAGTAGCGATGAAGGCCCGTGAAACCGCTATCACTTCGCCGGATGGACGCCTTACCCTGCTGCAGGGCGATGTGCGCTTCACCGACGTGACCTTCGGCTACAACCCCAACAAGCCGGTGCTGCACGACATCACTTGGTTCGCCAAGCCCGGGCAGAAGATCGCATTGGTCGGTGCCACGGGTGCCGGTAAGACCACTGTGACTAACCTGATCAACCGTTTCTATGACATTCAAGACGGCATGATTCTGTACGACGGCATTTCCGTCAAGGGCATCCGCAAGCCGGATCTGCGTCGTTCGCTGGGTGTGGTGCTGCAGGACGTGAACCTGTTCACAGGCACGGTGATGGACAACATCCGTTACGGTCGGCTCGACGCCACCGACGAGGAATGCATTGCCGCTGCGAAGCTTACGAACGCCGACGGCTTCATCCGCATGCTGCCCAACGGCTACCAGACCGTGCTCGAAGGTGATGGTTCTGGTCTGTCTCAGGGTCAGCGTCAGCTGATCTCCATCGCTCGTGCAGCCGTGGCCGATCCGCCGGCCATGATCCTCGACGAGGCCACTTCGTCCATCGACACCCGTACCGAGGAAGTGGTGCAGGCCGGTATGGATAACCTCATGAAGGGTCGTACCGTGTTCGTGATCGCACACCGCCTGTCCACCGTGCGCAATTCCGACGTGATCATGGTGCTCGACCATGGCCGCATCATCGAACGCGGCTCGCATGACGAGCTCATCGCACAGAAGGGCGAGTACTACCAGCTCTACACAGGTGCCGTAGAACTCGAATAATCGAATAGTTTCCCGAATTGGAGCGATGCGAGCACACGCTAGCTACACTAGCCGCGCTTCGAGCCCTGTCGGCTGATACCGCCCTTATGGCCGGTGGCCTTGAACGGCATGGATCCTCTGGAAAATCCCTTGCTTTGAAATTGCGATTTTGAAGCAAGGGATTTCTTATTGCCTTTGGCATGCATGGTATTCGGCTGCGGCCAGCCTGCCTTCTGCGAAGGATGTTCCGTCATACGTTCATGAGACTGCTGCACGAACAACGATTATAATTGGCTTGCGTAATTGTTGCGCGAATCTTGCTTGGTTTGTCGTTATGTCAATAATGGGTTATCCTTTCATGAGGTAAACGATTTACTAAATTGGAGAGCGAGACATGGCGACGATTAAAGAAATTGCGCAGCGTACCGGGTTTTCTCAAGCTACGGTGTCTCGACTTCTGAATGGGGATCCCACCCTTTCCGTGCGTGAGGGGACGCGTCGTAAGATCATTCAGGCAAGCGAAGATCTCGGCTACAGCATGCAGACCAAACGCATCGTCGTTCCTCACAAGGTCGCATTGCTTGATAATGAGGAGTCTGAAGAAGCGTTGCGTGACTCCTATTACACTGATTTGCGTTCAGCGCTCGAACGCAATGCGGAGCAACAACGCATGGAAATGACGGTGTTCCGCGACCTTGATGACATGATTGCGTGCAGTTCCAAGTTCGACGGTTTCATGGCGATTGGCGCTGACCGAATTAGTGAAAAGGACTTGGAGCGGTTGCATGAAGCCATGCCATATGGCGTGTTCATTGATGTGAATCCGGCGCCGAATCTGTTTGATTCCGTGCAACCTGATTTGCAGCAGACCATACATGATGCGGTTGCGGCGTGTGCGGCCAAGGGCATGAAGCATGTCGGGTTTATTGGCGGCAAGGGCTGCCTGATGAACTTCTATGAGGTCGATGAGGAGAACCGCTGTACGTATTTCCGCCGTGAAACGAGACGTTTCGGCATTCAGTCGGACGGGCTCGTGTATTCCGACGGACTGTTCACGGTGAGTAACGGACGTGCTTTGGGGGAGCGGTTCGTGCATGACCATAATGGTGTGCTGCCGGATGCCGTGATTGTCGCCGCCGATGTGATTGCGGTGGGCGTGCTGCAGGCGTTCAATGCGGTCGGCGTGCTGGTGCCGCGCGACATCAGCGTGATCAGCATCAACAATCAGACGATTTCGCAGTTGACCTCACCGCCGTTGAGTACCTTCTCCATCGATCAGAACGAGCTTGCGCGTGTGGCGACCTTGGCATTGGGCGACGCCATTTCCGGCAAGCGCACGATTCGCCAGCATGCGTATCTGTCGACGTCATTGGTGGCGCGCGACAGTTTCGTTCCGGCGAAATAGTGATGCTTAAAACGTTACTCGTCTAGTGATTCTTTTTACTTTTACATTCTTGTGAATCCTACTTAAGAATCGTCCATAATCATGAAAAAACAAGCGAAATAGTTCGCGCCGCATGCTATAGTGACAACCGAAATGCGAGCGATGATCCGTTATCAGCGGGGAGCTTCCGGAAGAACGGTCGTGTCAGCGGCTTATTAGACCCGGCGGGAAGGCCCGAACAGCCGAACATACGAGCGGTCGTGCGCGTAACAAAAGCATGGCAAACGAGGTGGTACCGCGGTGGCGGCGTCCAGCAGGCGCTATAGTCATCGTCCTCGTAGGAGACAAATAGTAAGAACCTACGAGGAGATACGGTGAGCGAAAACAACGTGTATCCGAAGGCAGCTGCGGGTGAGCAGAGCGCCAATGTAGCGCCGAACCCCAGTTTCCCGAAGCTGGAAGAATCCGTCCTTGATTATTGGGAGAAGGACGACACTTTCCAGAAGTCCATTGAACGCCGTCCTTCCGGCGATCACAGCCAGAACGAATTCGTGTTCTTCGACGGCCCTCCGTTCGCCAACGGTCTGCCGCATTACGGCCACCTGCTGACCGGTTACGCCAAGGATGTGATTCCGCGTTACCAGACCATGAAGGGCCACAGGGTCAATCGTGTGTTCGGTTGGGATACGCACGGTCTGCCGGCTGAGCTGGAAGCCCAGAAGGAACTGGGCATCGATTCGGTCGATCAGGTTAAGGAAATGGGCATCGACAAGTTCAATGATGCCTGCCGTGCCTCCGTGCTCAAGTACACCAACGAGTGGAAGGACTACGTGCACCGTCAGGCACGTTGGGTCGATTTCGAGCATGGCTACAAGACGCTGAACATTCCATACATGGAATCCGTGATGTGGGCGTTCAAGCAGCTGTACGACAAGGGCCTCGCATATCAGGGCTACCGCGTGTTGCCGTACTGCCCGAAGGATCAGACGCCGCTTTCCGCGCATGAGCTGCGCATGGATGCCGACGTGTATCAGGATCGTCAAGACACCACCGTGTCCGTGGCCGTGAAGCTGCGCGATGAGGAAGACGCCTACGCGGTGTTCTGGACCACTACGCCGTGGACCGTTCCGACCAACTTCGCCATTGTGGTCGGCGCAGACATCGACTATGTGGAAGTGCGTCCGACTGAAGGCAAGTTCGCTGGCAAGAAGTTCTATCTGGGCAAGCCGCTGCTCGGCTCCTACGCCAAGGAACTCGGCGAGAACTATGAGATCGTGCGCGAACTCAAGGGTGCCGAAATGGAAGGCTGGCGCTACTACCCGGTGTTCCCGTACTTCGCAGGCGACGAGAACGCCGTCGAAGGCAAGGTTCCAGGTCCGGAAGGCTACCAGATCTTCACCGCCGACTATGTCGATACCGTTGAAGGTACCGGCCTTGTGCATCAGGCTCCGTACGGCGAGGACGATATGAACACGCTTAACGCCAAGGGCATCAAGAGCGTTGACGTGCTCGACGCGGGCTGCAAGTTCACCGCGCTGTGCCCGGACTACGAGGGCATGTACGTGTTCGATGCGAACAAGCCGATTCTGCGTAACCTGCGTGCCGGCGACGGCCCGCTGGAGCGTATTCCGGAAGACCAGCGCGCGATTCTCTTCCAGGAGAAGAGTTACGTGCACTCCTACCCGCATTGCTGGCGTTGCGCCACTCCGCTCATCTACAAGCCGGTGAGCTCCTGGTTCGTTTCCGTGACCAAGATCAAGGACCGTCTGCTCGAACTGAACCAGGAGATTAACTGGATTCCGGGCAATGTGAAGGACGGCCAGTTCGGCAAGTGGCTTGCCAATGCCCGCGACTGGTCGATTTCGCGCAACCGTTTCTGGGGTTCGCCGATTCCGGTGTGGGTGTCTGACGATCCGAAGTATCCGCGCGTTGACGTGTACGGTTCGCTGGACGAGCTGAAGGCCGACTTCGGCGACTATCCGCGCGATAAGGACGGCAATGTCAACATGCACCGCCCGTACATCGACGAATTGACCCGCGTCAACCCGGACGATCCGACCGGCAAGAGCCACATGCACCGCATCACCGACGTGATGGACTGCTGGTTCGAATCCGGTTCCATGAGCTTCGCCCAGTACCATTACCCGTTTGAGAACAAGGAGACGTTCGAACAGCATTTCCCTTGCGATTACATCGTGGAATACATTGGCCAGACCCGTGGCTGGTTCTACGTGCAGCACATCATGGCGACCGCACTGTTCGACAAGCCGGCATTCAAGAACGTGATCTGCCACGGCATCGTGCTTGGCTCCGACGGCCAGAAGATGTCGAAGCATCTGCGCAACTACCCGGACGTGAACGGCGTGTTCAACGATTTCGGTTCCGACGCCATGCGTTGGTTCCTCATGAGCTCGCCGATTCTGCGAGGCGGCAATCTGATCGTGACCGCCGATGGCATTCGTGACACCGTTCGCCAGGTCATGCTGCCGGTGTGGAGCTCGTACTACTTCTTCACCCTGTATGCGAACGCTGCCAATAATGGTGCCGGTTTCGATGCTCGTGCGCTGCGTGCCGATGAGGTTGCCGCACTGCCGGAAATGGACCGTTATCTGCTGGCACGTACCCGCCGACTGATTGAGAAGACGCAGCATTCGCTGGATGACTTCCTGATTTCCGACGCATGTGAAGCCGTGTCCGATTTCATCGACATGCTCACCAACTGGTACATCCGCAACAATCGTGACCGTTTCTGGAACGAGGATGCGAACGCGTTCAACACGTTGTACACCGTGCTTGAAGCATTCATGCGCGTGATCGCACCGCTTGCTCCGATGGAAGCGGAAGCCGTGTGGCGTGGCCTGACCGGTGGTGAATCCGTGCATCTGGCCGACTGGCCGTTCCTTGCCGACGAGCAGACTGGCGAAGCGAGCGAACTGGGCCGTGTGCTTGTTGACGATCCGGCTCTGGTTGATGCGATGGAGAAGGTGCGCGAGGTCGTGTCCGGCACCCTGTCTATGCGTAAGACGAAGCAGATTCGCGTGCGCCAGCCGCTGTCCAAGCTGACCGTTGTGGTGGAAAACACTACCGCCGTGGCTGCATACGACGAGATTCTGAAATCCGAACTGAACGTGAAGAACGTTGAATTGTGCACGCTTGAAGATGCCGAAGCCCAAGGCTTGAAGATTGTCAACGAGCTGCGTGTGAACGCTCGCGTGGCAGGCAAGCGCCTACGCAAGGACGTGCAGTTCGCCATCAAGGCTTCCAAGTCCGGTGCATGGCATGTGAACGCCGAAGGCGCTCCGGTATGTGAGACTCCGAACGGTGAGATCGTGCTTGAGGAAGGCGAATATGAGCTGATCAACAGCGTGGAGGAGAAGAACGCCGAAGAGGCCGCCAACTCCGTTTCCGCCGCGCTGCCGACCGGCGGCTTCGTGATCCTCGACACCGAGCTGAACGATGATCTGATCGCCGAAGGCTATGCGCGCGACGTGATTCGCGCTGTGCAGGATGCCCGTAAGGCCGCCGATCTGCAAATCTCCGACCGCATCGCCCTGAAGCTCGTTGTGCCCGCCGAAGACGTGGCCAAGGTCGAACAGTTCAAGAAACTCGTCTCTTCCGAAACGCTTGCCACCTCTTTCGAAGTGACGGCCGGCGATGAGCTGAACGTTGAGGTTGCCAAGGCCTGATCTGGCTAATGGATGAAAACTGACGGCTGAAAGCTGACTAATGCCGGTTAGCCGGTGAACGGTCGCCAACATAACAGGTCCCGAATCCGATGGATTACTCCAGAAGGTTCGGGACCTTTTTAATAGTCTTTATGCAGATCTTTATGCAGACATGTGTTTCTTTTTGTGATTTGTGGATATACAGCAATTCTTAGGAGGTTATTTTGCTAGCATGCGGTATGTTGCATGTCATGATAAACGCGCACGACTGGTTTGCGGAGTCGTGCTGTGGAAAACGAGGATGTTATGTGCGATGGAGAAATAGAGCTATCTGACCGTGCAAAATCGCTCTGGGGCAAAACGAATCGAGTGGATGATACTGAATGGTTGCCCCTATATGTGCACATGGCGGATTCGGCTGCGATGGCAGTGAGAATTTGGGATACTTGGGTTCCTTATGGAACGAAATCAATAATATCTCGTGACCTTGGTAATGATGACGATTTGGCAAGAAAACTAATGATTTTCCTTGCCGGCGTGCATGACATCGGCAAGGCGACGCCTGTGTTTCAGGCTAAACCCATTTCATTCGGTCCTGATGCGGAAAGCCTTGCCTGGAAGCCGGAACAAGCAGGGCTTCCTATGATCGCGGGACTTAGGGATACCAGTCATCCCACTCATCCCATTGCCGGGCAGGTCATTCTCGAAAGATATTTTTCACTGGTTCATAAATGGGGTGAAAGAGAGTCGAGACAATACGCTTGCGTTGTGGGAGGCCATCACGGAACTCCGCCGGATAAAAGCAAGCTTGAAAGCGCGAGATTAGGGAAAACGGAATCCGGTCTGGACTCAGAAGTATGGACGACAACTCAGAATGAGCTTATAGAATTCATTGCCGGAACCGTTGGCATAGGGGATGAAGAGTGGAAATTGCTCTCCAAGAAGAGATTCAGCGCTCAGTCCGCTGTGCTTGCAACGGGCTTGGTCATTGTAGCCGATTGGATTGCCAGTAACAGTGATGCTGATATGTTTCCCTTAGTGCGGGTGCATCCTCTGTGGGACGATGATGAGCCTTTCGGCATGACAGAGCGAAAATACGATGATATTCAGTCATGGTCAGGGCTACAAAGAAGAGCGGAACGCGCATGGGCGTGTGTGCAATTGCCACATGCGTGGAAGCCGGCGAATATACCATCATCCTGCCAAGATCTTTTCTCGACTAGATTCAGACTGCCCGAAGGCGCGCAGCCGCGTCCTGTTCAAGAACAAGCTGTTCGTGTTGCTCGTGATACAGACGCTCGGGGACTGCTGATAATCGAAGCGCCGATGGGCGAGGGGAAGACTGAGGCCGCCCTCGCCGCTGCGGAAATCCTAGCGCAGCGTACAGGCAGGGGCGGCATATGCGTAGCGTTGCCGACGATGGCTACCACGGATGCCATGTTCTCACGAGTGCATCGGTGGCTGGATGCTTTGCCGTCCTGTGATTCTACGGATGAGAAAACGGTTTGGCTGGCACATGGCAAAGCAAAACTTAACGACGATTTCCAAGGCATTATCGCGGCTTCGCGTCGACATTTCTCTTCGGTTGGTCAGGATGATACCGATGAACCGTACTCAAGGAAACATGGTGAGATTTCTCCTGAAACCGTTGTCTCCGATTGGATGTGGGGACGCAAGAAAGGAGCGCTCGCCAATTTTCTTGTGTGCACGGTCGATCAGGTGTTGATGGGCGCTCTGCAAATGAAGCATGTGGTGCTGCGTCAACTTGCGATGGCAAACAAGGTCGTCATCGTCGATGAATGCCATGCTTACGATGCGTATATGCGCGAGTATCTCAAGATGGCACTGGAATGGCTTGGTAGTACCAGAACTCCGGTCATTTTGTTATCTGCAACATTGCCGGAGAGCCAGCGCGAGGAAATGGCGAAGGCATATTTGAAAGGATGGAGGAACAGCAAGCTTGAGCTTCCGTCGGAAGCAAAGCGTGGAGGAATTCAGGAACTTAAAAGAAGGCAGCTTGCGGCGAAGAATGAGAAAGTATACGTCAACGAACCTAAATTGGTTCAAGAAAGGGGAATTTCATCTGTCCACAAGGTCTCGTCTGCGTATCCGGTGTTGACATACACTTCCGATACGGAAATCAAACACATGGATGTGAAACCTTCTGGCAGATCGATGAACGTGCGTTGCCAGATTGTTGATGACAGCGATGAAGCGCTGATTAGCTTACTTGATCGCCTACTTGAAGATGGCGGTTGTGTAGGAGTGATTTGCGATACGGTCGGTAGGGCACAGCATGCGGCGAAACTGCTAAGTGATTATTTCGGCAGTGAGTATGTGAAGTTGACACATTCGCGGTTCATGGATATCGACCGTATGTCCAATGAAGCCGAACTACGTCAGTTGCTAGGGCCGGATAGCACTGTTGGGAATGGCGAGCGTCCTCAACGTATGATCGTAGTTGGGACGCAAGTGCTGGAGCAGTCGTTGGATATTGATTTCGACACACTGGTGACGGATATCGCGCCGGTTGATTTGATTATGCAGCGTCTTGGAAGGGTGCATCGTCACAGGCGTGGTAACAACGAGTGCGACCGTCCAAGTCTCTTGCGGGAAGCGGCATGCTACATCCGAGGCATTGCATTCTGGAATGATAATGGCCCCGAGTTCGCTAAGGGGGTGGACGCGGTATATGACGTGGCCTCTCTGATGGAATCGCTTGCGGTTCTGGAATTGACTGGTTCTTCCGCTTTCTGCACGCAATGTTTGCCGAAGGACATAGCTCGTACCGTAAGGAATGCATATGGCAATGACGTTCGGAGCCTCGTGCCTACGGCGTGGAATATGCAATATGACAAAGGCTGCGAGGAGCGGGCGAACAAGCAAGAGAAGAAGAGAGCGGATGCTCACAGCTATCTCATTCAATCGGTAGCTGTCATGAATCGGAAACGCTCGCTGGTGGACTGGTTTTCTCCTCAGATCGATGAGACTGATGATGACAAGGGACAACGTGCCGTAAGAGATACGCAGGACACTGTGGAAGTGATGTTGCTCTGCAAACACGATGGAGAAGTGTGTTTGCTGCCTTGGATCGGTGATAAGCGTAACGGTATAGAACGAGGAGCGGTTATTCCTGTCGATACAGTTCCTTGTGATGATGTGGCTAAAGTTGCCGCGCAGTGTTCCGTGAGACTGCCCGTGGCGTTGTGTGCGCACGGGCGGATTGATTCGTTGATTGCTGCGCTGGAGGAAGGCTGTGGGACTGAGGCTGCGTATTGGCAGGAATCGCCTTGGCTTGCGGGAAAGCTTGCTTTGTTCCTTCATGAGGATGCGGAAAAGCATCTGTCCTCAGATGAATTGTGTGGATATACGATTTCGTATTCGCGTGGCGACGGATTGACATATACGAAGAAAGAGGATAATTGAAATGTCCTCATTTAGGGATGATCCCATAAAAGATTTGGGATTCGTAGTGTTCCCCGCGTCTGCGGGGTTGGATCAACGGGATTGCTGATTTCATGCTTTCCCGCTGCGTCTCTGGAAATTCACAAAAACGAACTCTTTTATGTTGACAGGTTTAATCTTTGGGTATATGCTCTAAAAAAGAACCTGCAATCAAGGCTGATGTGTAAAGGAGTCGGGGGAAATGGATAGAAACTTCTCGTTACTCGATGATGGTTGGATTCCGGTTTCCTATGTCGATGGGCATCCTGATGAAGTGTCGCTTCGACGGCTTTTTGAGGATGCTTGGAAAATCAAGGAAATACGGGGTGATATTCCTCAGCAGGCGATAGCGATACTTCGGTTGGCGCTCGGCATTTTGTATCGCGCGTATTACGTTGAGAATCCTAGCGAGGAACAAATGAGAGACATGTGGGATGACATATTCCGCATAGGGCACTTCGATTTGGATATCTTGGAGGACTATTTTGATGAATGGGGCGATAGATTCTTCCTGTTTGGGGACAGGCCCTTCTTCCAAGTTTCCGGACTGGAATATGTTGGGCAGAAGCCATATGATCCCGTTTCCGAGATGATTGCGGACATGCCCAAGCCTGAAAAGTACCTGTTTGCCATGCGCGGTTTGGGGACTACAGATACGCTTTCCCTACCGGAGTCCGCACGTTGGCTGGTGTATTTGCAGTCGTTTGATACGGCGGGCATCAAAACTCCAGTGAAAGGGAACACTCATATTAATAAGGGGAAGATTTACCCTCTCAAGGGCTTTCTGGGTACCGGTTGGCTCGGTGGCGTCGGCGGTGTGTATGCGGAAGGAGCGAACCTCTTCGAGACACTGATGCTCAATTGGGTCCTGTATGACGATCGGTATGACTCGGAATATTATCGTTTGTTCGGCAACACGAACGATATTCCAGTATGGGAGAAGAATGAAGTTCCTTCTGCGGATATGGATGATCAAAACAGTTTTGCCGGTCCCGTTCAAGCGATGACATGGCAGTCGCGTCGTATTCGACTGGTGCCGAATGAAGACTGCACGAGAGTCATTGGCGTTGTGAACTGTTACGGAGATGCCGTAACTCAATACAACACTGACGGTTTCGAAAAGATGACTGCTTGGAGGAGAAGCATTCCGCAGCAGAAGAAGTTAGGACTTCCGGTTCCTCCGCATATGCCTGTTACCCACGATGCGAGCAAGGCATTGTGGCGTGGTCTGGAACCCATCCTATGTGTGGGAGATGATGGTGATTTCCGTCCTGGAATTATCAGATGGCTGGAGGAAATTCGCACCGAGGTGCTTGACTCAGAGGAGCATGTGCTGAATATGGTGACGATTCATGCTCAAGGCATGACTTATGGCACGCAAAGCAGTGTGTTCGAAACCGGCATCGATGACAAGCTGTCTCTCAGCATGGTGATGTTCCGTCATGATTATGCGGGTATCGCCGCTGTGGTGGATGTGGTTAAGAGCACGGATAAAGCAGTGACGGCTTTGACGATGTTCGTTCGGAATCTGCGATCGGCGGCGGGTGACCATAGTGGAAAAACCCAAGAGATAGCCGACCAGATTCGTGAGAGCGCGTATGCGGACCTTGACTTGCTTTTCCGTGACAGATTGGCGAACTTTGATGAGTCTCAAGACCCCGTGACGTACTCCAATGCATGGTTGGATGAGGTCCATCGGTTGCTGTTGACGATGGGACGGGATTACTTGAGTCAGTCGCCGGTACCGGTTTTCGAAGAACATGAATCCGGAAGGTTCGGCGTGATGAGTGCCGCTCTTGCGCAATTGTTGTTCCGCGGATCGCTAAACAAGGAACTTGGTCGTATCTCAGACTAGGGGTTTCGACCGCATTTGACCAAAGGAGGAAATGACTATGGCGTCGTTATCAAGATACGATAAGGCGAAAGCTGTTGGGAAATATGCTGCCAGTCTGGTTTATGATGTGCAACGCGAGTACGTTTCAGGCAGCGGCAGCAGCGCGAGAGGTAGGGCCCGACTCTCGAGGCTGCACCGAGACCTGGACGGGGTATCTCCGTCTTGGATGCTAATCGGTGATGAACTGTTTTCGAATTGGCCGGCTGAGCTTGATGCGCCAGCAGATAATTCGCCTGAATTCGAACGCCAGAGCAATGCAATCAGAGCCGCGTTGGGGTTATACGCAGTTCATCAGCGTTCGAAAAAACAGGGAGTCGCACAAAAGTTCCAGAGCAATCCAAGCCTACGTATGACCTTTGGACGCGCATGCAGAAGGATTGAACCTGATACTGATAATGCTAAAGGCATTCTGCGACGACTGAGGGTCGCGGAGAATGCTCCCGATTTCAATGGAATCGTTCGCAGTATACGTGCTCTCATTATGTTGATGCGCAACACCGATATTCAGGTTGATTATGGTTCCTTGGCCAGTGACCTGTACCTGTTGCAGTTCTCTGATAGCCGTGGACCTGTGTTCCAGCGATGGGGCAGGGATTACTATGCCAAGCTTCCGTCAACGCAAAACGGTCAAAAGACTGACAAGTAACTATCTATTTTTTCAAAAACTTCACGATAAACCGATTAGGAGGAAAATTATGTTCGTAGATATCCATTGCCTTCAGCAGGTGCCGCCGAGCAACATTAATCGAGACGATACCGGCAGTCCGAAGACTGCATATGTTGGTGGGGCGCTGAGAGCTCGTGTATCCAGCCAGTCCTGGAAGCGTGCCATGCGTGAAATGTTCAGCAGTAAGTTGGACAGCAGCAAGTTGGGGAAGCGTACTAAGAGCGCGGTGGCGTTGATCAGCAGTGTTATCGCTGAGAAAAGGCCGGATTTGGTGGAAGAATCCAAGAGTCTGGCAGAGAAAGTGCTGGCTGCTACGGGTGTCAAGGTTAAGGCGTCTGACCGTGCGGGAGCGGACAAAGGTTCCTCTGCCACGGAGTACCTGATCTTCATCGCCAACCGTGAAGTTGAACAGCTGGCCGATATTGCGATTACCGCATTCGATGAGGGGAAGGATCCCTCAAAGATGAAGAAGGAAGTAGCCGCAGTATTCCATGGCGAGCAGGCTATCGATATCGCATGCTTTGGTCGTATGCTGGCCGATGCTCCGGATCTGAATACGGATGCCTCGGCTCAGGTCGCCCATGCGTTCTCCATCGATCAGATCACGCCTGAATATGACTACTTCACCGCCGTTGATGATTGCGCATCGGATGATAATGCCGGTGCTGCCATGATTGATACGATTGGCTTCAACTCCTCGACCTTGTATCGCTACGCGACGGTGAATGTTGATGCGTTGAAGGATCAGCTGCAGGATGCAAACGCAGCGGTGGAGGGAGTTGCCGCTTTCGTGGACGCCTTTATCAAATCCATGCCGTCCGGCAAGCAGAACACGTTCGCCAACCACACGTTGCCTGAGGATATTGTGATCGTGCTTCGCGATTCGCAGCCGATTAGCGCAGCTGACGCCTTTGAGGACCCCATCAAGAGGAAGGATGGGATTTCGGTCTCCAGACAAGGTATCGAACGACTGGGTGACAGGTTGAACGAGATTCGTATCAACTACGGCGAGGAACCGGTGAAGGCTTGGCATGTTGTGTCCGGTGGTTCTGTGCACAGTCTGGATGAATGGAGCGAACAGGTTACGCTGCCGGAGCTTGAGCAGGGCTTGCGAGAAACGCTGAGCGCCGCGTATTCCGCGTGATGCTCGGAAGGAGTTGAAATGAGCGTTCTGTTATTGCAATTGGCCGGCCCATTGCAGTCATGGGGCGATTCTTCGCGATTCGTTCGGCGCGAGACTCGTAGCGAACCAACCAAAAGCGGTGTGATTGGCATGCTAGCTTCGGCGCAAGGGCGTACCCGGGAGGATCCCATAGAGGATTTGCTAGGCATATCGTTTGGTGTGCGTGTGGAGCAACGTGGCAGGGTAATCCGTGATTTGCAGACCGAAAAATCCTTGACAAGGAAACGTAACTCCAGAAAGTTCGACAAGGAGATGCCGCTGACTTATCGGTATTATCTGGCTGATGCTTGTTTTCTGGTCGCGCTCGGTGCCGATCGTTCAGTTCTGGAAATGTTGGATGAGGCGATTCATTCGCCGAAATGGCCGTTGTATCTAGGTCGACGTTCGTGCCCGCCGAATTATCCGCTGTCGTTGGGCATCCATGATGAGTATGAGGATATTCGTCAGGCTCTGAATTCCGAGACGTGGCACGCTTCGGAATGGTATCGGAGGCGTTACAGGTACCCGGATCTGGAAATTGTCTGTGACGCGGAGAAAGGCGAAAACATAACGACGCAATCTGACTTGCCGTTAAGCTTCAGCCGAGAAGGCCGGCGTTATGCGAATCGTGCGGTGCACCGTTACCGCATTCCTAACCCTGATAAGCCCGTGGAAAAAGGCGCAAAGGATAGTATACGACCTCCTTCCTTTGAATCTACCGGTGAATCGGATCCGATGAATTTCATCTAGGTGGGAGATAGGAAAGACAGCGATGTTTATCTCGAGAATACCCTTGAACAAAGCGCGATATGGGGCTCGTCAGCTTATCGGTTCGCCATATAAGCTGCATGCAGCAGTGGAATGCGCGTTCCCTCCCAATGCGGTTCGGAACAATGATGAAGGACGTATCCTGTGGAGGCTGGACACGTCCGTAAATGATAACGCTGTTTGGCTCTATGTGGTGAGTCCGGAAAAACCTGACTTCATGCATATCGTCGAACAAGCTGGTTGGCCGACGCATGTGGAATGGGAAACAAAGAACTATGAGCCGTTGCTTGAGCGTATCGCAAAAGGGCAGCAGTGGCATTTCAAGCTTCGTGCGAATCCCGCTCGAAAGGCAAAGGAGGATAAAGGTCGGAGACATAGAAGCGATGGAATCGTCGGCAAGGTGCAAGGCCACATTACCGTTGATCAGCAACTGCAATGGTTGATTGATCGTTCGGCATCCCATGGCTTCACCATTCTGAACGATCAGAATGATCAGCCTGACGTGGTGGTGAAGGAGCGGCATAAGGAAAATTTCAAACGTGCCGATGCCACCGTTACTTTGGTCACTGCGGTTTTTGAAGGCCGCTTGGAAGTCACCGATGCGGAACTGTTCCGCAAGGCCCTTTGCCAAGGTATAGGAAGAGCGAAAGGTTTTGGATGCGGATTGCTGACAATTGCTCCGGATTTGAACAATAAGGACGAATGATGAATACACAAACGACAGACGACGACAAGCCTACGGACGATTATGCTGAGGCAGCGGAGCGTCAGCCGAAGAAAACCGGATACTCTCATATGGGTACTCCGCCACCAGAGATCAGTGAACTTGTCCGTGCGGAAGACCGTTTGTCGTTTGCGTATTTTGAGCATTGCACCATCGGGCGTGATGACAATGCCATTACCGCAACGGATAGTACCGGTGTTACTCACATTCCTGCGGCGACGCTGAGCGTGTTGATGCTGGGGCCTGGAACGCGCGTGACGCATCAGGCGATGACGGTCATAGGGGAGAATGGTGCGACTGTGATCTGGGTGGGGGAGCGGGGTATTCGTATGTATGCCTTCGGTAAACCATTGACGCATTCTTCTGTGCTGCTGCAAAGGCAGGCGGCTCTCGTGTCTAACACAAGGAAGAGATTGAATGTTGCGCGTCAGATGTACCAAATGCGTTTCCCAGGCGAAGATGTGAGTGGTTTGACTATGCAGCAGCTTCGGGGTCGCGAGGGAGCGCGTATACGACGGGTGTACCGTGAGTGTTCCGCTCGTACCGGGGTGGAGTGGGACAAAAGAACGTATGATCATGATGATTTTATGGCTGGCTCGGAGATTAACAAAGCCTTGTCTGCTGCCCATACGTGTCTGTATGGTCTGGCGCATGCCGCAATAGTGGCGCTGGGCTGCTCTCCGGGGTTAGGTTTCGTGCATGTAGGTCATGAGCGGTCGTTCGTCTACGATATAGCCGATCTTTATAAGGCTGACTTGTCGATTCCGGTTGCATTCGAAACGGCGGCGACTCATCCAGAAGATATTGGATCGGCAATACGGCATAGCATTCGCGATGCGGTGTACGATCTTAGTTTGCTGAGACGAATGGTGAAAGACATTCGCGTGTTACTGGGGGAATCTTCCTCCGATGGTGTTCGGGGCGCTGAGGATCATGTCGGCCTGTGGGATGAACGGTTGGGAGAAGTGTCTGCAGGGAAATCCTATGCCGATGATGAGTGGGGATATGAGGAATGGTAGTTATTGTTTTAACGGCATGCCCGGTGGGTTTGCGCGGTGACCTTACTCGGTGGCTATTGGAAATATCGCCAGGTGTGTTTGTGGGACATTTGGATGCACGTGTTCGTGAAAAACTGTGGGAGCGAATCGTTGAACTTTCAAAAAACGGTCGTGCCATTATGGTTTATTCGGCTCGAAATGAGCAACATCTTGCTTTTAAAGTGCATGGAGCTGAATGGTCTCCGACAGACTGTGAAGGCTTAGAGCTTGTAAAACGTCCTTCTGGCCCAAAGGAAGTGTCGTTTGGTGGTGCTCTTCACCGTGGATGGAGTAATGCCAGTAAGTATCGGCAGGCGAAGAAGTATTCAAACTAAATGAAAAACGAATGACATGAATTCAAAAACCGCGAAATTATGCTAGTCTCTTAGAGTGTTCCCCGCATACGCGGGGATGATCCCATAAGGTTATAGGCCGCGATTATCGGAACATAGTGTTCCCCGCATACGCGGGGATGATCCCGGCGAGACTACGGAACATTCCGCAACATGCACGTGTTCCCCGCATACGCGGGGATGATCCCGGCAAAGGCATCTTCGCCGACACCGTGTTCACGTGTTCCCCGCATACGCGGGGATGATCCCGAGCTGACGCTGTTCCATACGCTCGTCCATACGTGTTCCCCGCATACGCGGGGATGATCCCGGTTCGCGCTCCTGTTGAATGACGGCCTGCCGGTGTTCCCCGCATACGCGGGGATGATCCCGTCATGGCCAAGAACAACGACTGCATCGTCGCGTGTTCCCCGCATACGCGGGGATGATCCCCGCCGACCTTCGCGGTGATCAACGCGGTACCGGTGTTCCCCGCATACGCGGGGATGATCCTCCCACACGTCGCTCATCGGCCGCAAAACATTAGTGTTCCCCGCATACGCGGGGATGATCCCGTCAACATCCTGCCGGATTACGCGCCGCAGGAGTGTTCCCCGCATACGCGGGGATGATCCTAGGTGATGGTACTGACGCCGGAAGTGAGCTGGGTGTTCCCCGCATACGCGGGGATGATCCCCGTCAACTCACCGTCCTCGGACAAGTCCGCGTGTGTTCCCCGCATACGCGGGGATGATCCCTGTTCCAGGTCTGCCGGGCGCTCGGGGAGCCGGTGTTCCCCGCATACGCGGGGATGATCCCTGCGCCGCGCCTGCAAGCACTGCAACGCGATGGTGTTCCCCGCATACGCGGGGATGATCCCGCTGAGAGGATTGTTCCAACGCCACGTGTTCAGTGTTCCCCGCATACGCGGGGATGATCCCGCCGCTGGATCGTCGAGCGTGGCCATGACACCGTGTTCCCCGCATACGCGGGGATGATCCCCGTTGAACGGGACGCGCACGGTGATGCCTTCTGTGTTCCCCGCATACGCGGGGATGATCCCGCGCCCAAACCAAGCTCAAAGCCCTCAAATACGTGTTCCCCGCATACGCGGGGATGATCCCACGTTACTATCGCCCATCCCTAGTGACGGTGAGTGTTCCCCGCATACGCGGGGATGATCCCTTCGCTGGAGTCAGAGGACAAAAGGTTATCACGTGTTCCCCGCATACGCGGGGATGATCCCCGTTGCACATAGTAGCCGTATCTGAGCCATACGTGTTCCCCGCATACGCGGGGATGATCCCTCCAAGACCTTCAACAGCAACGCGCCGCAGATGTGTTCCCCGCATACGCGGGGATGATCCCCATGCCAGCAACTGTCAGACCATCAGTATCGAGTGTTCCCCGCATACGCGGGGATGATCCTCAGAAACCGACAAGGACGGTGTAACACACCGCGTGTTCCCCGCATACGCGGGGATGATCCCCATAGTGCAGTCCATGTCAAACGTAGCATTATGTGTTCCCCGCATACGCGGGGATGATCCCTGCCGCCGTGAGCGCTGATAGCCCTCACCATTGTGTTCCCCGCATACGCGGGGATGATCCCATAACCACTGTGCCGTAATCATCTATGACCTGGTGTTCCCCGCATACGCGGGGATGATCCCGAGCGTCTGCGTCTGACTCACCACGCCGGTTGGTGTTCCCCGCATACGCGGGGATGATCCCAGACCCGAGGAAGTCGGCGGCGACTTCGTACAGTGTTCCCCGCATACGCGGGGATGATCCCCGGTAAGAAAGAAAACGAATGGAAAATAATCGGTGTTCCCCGCATACGCGGGGATGATCCCAACCATCAGGCATACCAAGGAATCGTGAAAACGTGTTCCCCGCATACGCGGGGATGATCCCCGCCTTGTACACGAACCCGACGACGCCGGAAGGTGTTCCCCGCATACGCGGGGATGATCCCAATTCGCGGAAGACTATGCGGGATACCCTCAAGTGTTCCCCGCATACGCGGGGATGATCCCGGGTTAGGGGTGATGGAACCCCTGTGCTTGTAGTGTTCCCCGCATACGCGGGGATGATCCCTGGACGGCATACCTCAGTTCATACCGTTGACCGTGTTCCCCGCATACGCGGGGATGATCCCGATCGTTCGCACAACCATCGTCACCGTGCTTCGTGTTCCCCGCATACGCGGGGATGATCCCGTGGGACGGTATACGACCGGCACATCCGATAAGTGTTCCCCGCATACGCGGGGATGATCCCGAGTCCCAGCCGACCAACGAGCCGTACATTTGGTGTTCCCCGCATACGCGGGGATGGTTCAGCACCCAAACGTCCCGTAAAAGTGCAAGTGTGGTGTTCCCCGCATACGCGGGGATGATCCCAGTTCCGCGACCACGAACAGGTCGTGTGTGGTGTGTTCCCCACATACGCGGGGATGATCCCAACGAGACGCAGGGCACCAATTCCACCACCACGTGTTCCCCGCATGCGCGGGGATGATCCCCTGTGGATGTCGGCGTTGGAGTCGCCGAGAATGTGTTCCCCGCATACGCGGGGATGATCCCGCCTGTCTGATACGGTTCCATGTCTTTCTCGGGTGTTCCCCGCATACGCGGGGATGATCCCATGTACAGCATCCACGGGTATCGTTCCGGCAAGTGTTCCTCGCATACGCGGGGATGATCCCGGGTCGCAGGGCATGAAACGCAATGACATCATGTGTTCCCCTCATACGCGGGGATGATCCCTCATAGTTGAATACACCAATATCGCCATCCAGCTTGCCGATGATTACTACCATCGTGTGCGCCAGTCATGGGCCATCATGCCGGAGTGAGCCTTCCGGCACTCGAACGATACGGGTTCACTGACGTCGACCGGGTACTATGGGCCATGAGGGGCGGCTTGGCCAACACCGACTGGAACGGTCTGAAATACCGGGACGTGAAAACCGGAAACAGCAAGGCCGTCATCACCATGAGTGACTTATGGCCAAACCTGGCCAATCCGGACGACGCCCAACAATTCATAGTCGATATGATGCGCAATGCGCTACGCCTGCAGACACAGCGTAACATTCGGCTGGATCCGAGCAATCCACGATGAGCCCGAGTGCCGCAGGGCAGGACGTGCGCTTTTTGCGCGATGCTCGCCTCGCGAGGATTCGCATACACCAGCCAGGAGGTCGCAGGCGGCGAGGGCAACGCATTCCACCACGATTGCGATTGCCGCATCATCCCGACATGGGGCGAGCAGACACTGCCGAACTACGACTGGCGCAAATACGAGCGATGGTATGAGGAGACAAAGGAGCTGCTGGAGGCAGGGGCACTTCCTATCGCGACTCCCTCAGGGAGATGCGCCGTTTACATCTCGGTGAATTCAGGGATGGCGTGGTTCCGCAGCCCGATGTCTCATGGGATTATGAGCGCATCCGCCCATCAGAAGACGAGTTGAGACGATTGAGCGATTATGAAGCTGCTATGCCTGGAGACAAATATTAGGGTGTATCGAGAGTTCCGAGTTGGTTTCAATGACAATCCGAGGGGTGAAAGCGAGTTTATGGGCACGCATGCGGGGTCTCAGATGCGCAGGACTCCTCACGCAGCGCATATCACAATCCTAGCCAGGCGCGTAGGTCATGAATTTCCTGATTGCAGATGCCGTGAGCCATTCCTGGATATTCGAAGTAGGTGAGATTGCCGGTTTGCGCGAGTTTGTTGCGCGCACACTGTTGGTCGGATAGTGGAATTGTGCGGTCTTCGCTGCCGTAACAGAGTGCGAATCGCGTGCGTCCGGTCGCGGGCAAGGGATCAGCGGCTTCGCCTTTGAATGACGGACTCATCAAAATCGCCATATCGAACACATCGGGATGTTCCGCAATCATGCGATACGATAGGTATCCGCCTTGCGAAAACCCAATTAATACTTTACGGAACCGCACATATGCGGGCGAATCCAGCAATCGTACGATGGCATCGCCCACGGCACTGCACTCACGTCGACGCTCTCCTACGGAACATCCATCTGGATACCAGTAGTAGCTTCCGATGTAAGGACGTTCATACGTGCCTCGGAACGACAGATAATTTGGATGCTGGGCAGAAGCAATGGAGTTGTCCGTTGAAGATACGTCTCGCTTCGGAACATCATAAATCGCATCAATGATGCGGATCATCTCATTTTCATCATTGCTGAATCCATGAAATCCCAAGAACAGCAGATTATCGCCGTCCGTTTCGCAGGCTGTCACATCAATACTGGTACTCACGTTCAAACGCATATCAACCTTCCATCGCATGTCGATAGTATGCGGATTTCCAACGGCACCATAACGGTGGATAGCGAATTAGATAAGGGTGCGATGCTCACCGTCATGCTGCCGTTGGCTGAAGGAAACACTAAATATGTGGCGAAGTTTACAGCAATCCATCCGCATGCAATGCGCCATACATGCGGTCCAAGCAGTCCACAAGCAGCGGATAAGGCATCGCCACATTCACGCGCACGCAGCCGGCGCCGGCCTCGCCGCATAAACGCCCGTCGGTCAACGCCACTTGCGCTTTCTCAAGGAAGTATGTGGCTGGATCGTCGATGCCGAGCGGACCGAAATCAAGCCATGTAATATAGGTGCCCTGCGGCTTGATGTAGCCGACGCCAGCGAACCGTTCACGCATTTGTTCGTCGAACAGGTCAAGATTCCTGCGTACGTAGGCGAGCGCGTCTTGGAACCACGGGTCACCCTCGTTGTATGCGGTGGTGGTGGCAATCGCGCCGATGGTGGCGGTCTGATGCTCGCTCCACTCCGCCTTGACTGCCCACATGTCACGATCCGTGGGATTGGTGAGCAGCACCTGCGCACACTTCGTGCCTGGAATATTGAACGACTTCGACGCGCTGGTGGCGGTCATCGACTGCAATGCTGCCTGTTCACTGATGGTGGGGAATGGAATATGCTTGCCTTCGAATACAAACGGAGCATGGATCTCATCATTGAAAATGCGCACATCGTACTGCGCTGCCAAATCGCTTAGGCGCAGCTCTTCCTCCAGAGTAAGCACTTTGCCGATCGGATTATGAGGATTGCAAAGCACGAACGCATGGCATCCGGCCGCAAACGCGCGTTCAATGGCGTCGAAATCGAACAGCCACTGCGCCTCACCGGTTTCAGTGTCGCCGCTTTGCAGCATTTCGATTTCGATCACATTGACGTCATAGAGTTTCGGCACGCTTAGGAACGGCATGTAGGCAGGTGTCGGCACGATCACGCTGTTGCCTGCGCCGACCAGTTCGCGCAGGAAGATCTCGTATGCCTCAAGCACGTCGGGAACCACGCGAATGATACTGGGGTCCACATTCCAGCCGTAATGTGTGCGCTGCCAGCCTGCGCATGCCTCTGCCACGCGCTGCTTCCAAGGGTCGGGAATGTAGCCAAGTTTGCAATGGTCACAAGCGTTGTCGATGGCTTCCTGAATGCAGGGTGCTAGGCCGTAGTCCATTTCGGCGATGAACGCGCCGATGCAGCCGGGGTAGCGTGTCCACTTGTCGGAGCCGACTTCGGCAAGGTCGGCTGCGGTGGTGTGGTCGATGGCGTCGGCGTTAAAGCCGGAATCGGTACGATGCTTGATATCCATGATTTCTTCCATGGTTCCAGCATGACGTACGCGTTGGGTGAAAGAACAGTGTGTTCTTGTGCTGAAAGCAGAGATGGTTATGAAGTTTTCTTATATCAGATGCTTTTGCTATTCAATTATTAATCTGATTATGTCGATGCTGAAAAATAAGAAACATTCGCTTGCGTCAGCATCCTGCTATCGGGGAATCGGTGAATCAGATGCTTTCCAAATACTGGTGCGACGCTTTTTCGATTTCGTCCTTGACGCGGGCGACCGCTGGGCGATCATCCGCTTTTCTCGTGACGAAACAGACTGTGCGGAACGCGTTGTCGTCGGCAATCGGAAGCGCGGCCAAGTCGGGCTGCGTTCCGGCGGTTGTGGCCAAACGGGACACAATCGAGACGCCCATGCCGACTTCCACGAGATTCTGCGTGGCCCAATAATCGTCGGTCGAATGCGTAATCTCCGGCGTGAAACCGGCGGTACGTGCTAACGACACCAGATTCGCCCGACAGGTCTCGCAGCCGGCGATCCACTGTTCGCCGCGTGCCGAAACCAGCTGGACCGGCAGATGCGAGCTTTCATACTGGCGTGTGATCGTGTTGTTCGCACTGATCAGCAGCATCAGCGGGTCGATGCCGAAGGGGGAGACTTCCAAATCGTCCGGACCAACTAAGGCAGGCAGTGAATTGTATTGGAAAATGATCGCGCAATCGGCAAGCCCCTGTTCCAACGCGTCCATGGCCTCAGGTGGCTCCATCTGCATGAGGCTCACGCGAATATCGGACGTTTTGCTGATATGCACGAGTACGCGTGCCACGAACGACGAGCATACCGATGGGGGAGCGACTAGGCGAATATGCGTCGATCCGTTGCGCTGGTATTCCTCCACATCTTTGACGGCCTGTGTGACGCGATTGTCGATGAGCTGCCCGTGGCGTGCCAGAATACGGCCGATCGGCGTTAATCCCACCCCATGCGACGTGCGCTGCACGAGTTTTGCGTCAAGTTCGCGTTCGACCTTGCGGATCTGTTGGCTGATGGCCGGTTGCGACCAGCCGGTTTCGCGCGCGACCGCGGAGAACGAACCCAAACGTTCCACATTCCACAAGGTCACGAGAATCTGCGGGTTCAGTGTTTTCGTGCTGAATCCCGTGGCATTCGCGGTGATGCTGATGTCGGTGTTCGTGTTGGCGTTTTCGCGCGTGTTGCTATCGGCTGGAGTGTTCATATGAGGGTAGTGCTCAACTTTTTAGGAATGCGGGAATGGCCTCGGCTGCCGCATAGCCCGCGCGGTACATGCGTTCCAAACCTTCGAACGACTTGCTCAACGTGTTCAGGCCGTACAGGCTTTCCGGCGCGAGGATGAGCACGCGGCCGTCCTGCTCGTATTCCTTGGCCAGCGCCACTTCGTCGTTGTACGTCTGATAACGGTTGAGCAGTTTTTGCGGGTTTCAATTGGCTTCGCGCGGTCTATCGGAACATTCGCGATCAGCGACCAAGCAGTGATTGCGCTAATTGCGCGATTTGCGCGGAAGTGTCGGAATTGGCCAGCTCGATGCCACCTTCCGCGTCTTCCGGAGAGAGCTTGCCCAACGATTCAAGCACCACGCCAAGATGGCGCACGGTGCCTTCGTTGCCGTCGATGATTGCCGCTGTGTCGGGCAGCAGTTCGCGGAAATAGTCGCGATAGAACACGAAATGCGTGCATCCGAGCACGACGGAGTCGATTGTTGACAGATCGTATTGGTCGAAATACTGGTGCAGCGTGTGCATCACAACATCGTGATCGTCGAGTTGGCCGTGCTCGACGATCTCCACCAAACCGGGGCAGGGTTCCGGAAAGATCGTATGGTCTGTTTTGAAACGATCCATCAGCACGGCGAACTTGCGTTCCCGCAACGTCAGGGGAGTAGCTGCGACGATGACACGCTGACGATTGCCATGGCCTCGATCGCATGCCACCTTCAGCGCTGGTTCCATGCCGATGATCGGAATGTCGTATTTGTCGCGCAATTCGTTGGCTGCAGCGGAAGTGGCGGTATTGCAAGCGATGACAACCGCTTTCACTCCTTGCTCCACGAAACGTTTCACAATGGCGTCGGACAGCTTGCGTACCTGTTCAGGTGATTTGGTTCCGTACGGAGCGTTCGCGGAATCGCCAAAATACAGCACGCGTTCGTTCGGCATATCGCGGCGGATTTCGCGCGCCACGGAAATCCCGCCCAAACCGGAATCGAAAACGCCGATTGGTGCCGTTGAAGTCATACGTCCTCCCTTGTTCCGCACGCAAACATACTGCAACATAACGCACACGTGTTGCGTCTAACTCCTTCAATAGCCTACCGCGTGTAGAGTGAATCGGTATGAGCATTCCAAGCATTGTTTACAAAGCACACGCCACCGGCAACGATTTCGTGGTGTATCTAGATGCCGAAGGCACGTACGAGCCTACCGCCGATGAAGTGCGATTCCTGTGCGACCGTCATTTCGGTATCGGTGGCGACGGTTTGATCCGCCTTACACATCCGCAGGCGGTGTCCGATTTGAACGACAAGCAGATTGCTGTTTGTGCTGTTGGCAATGCGGATTGGTTCATGGACTACCGCAACGCGGACGGCTCGTTGGCTGAGATGTGCGGCAACGGCACGCGTGCGATCACCCTGTTCGCGCAACGGCAGGGTATTGCCGGTCAGCCGGGCGGTGAACCGTTCCGTCTCGGCACCCGTGCCGGTGTGAAGGTTCTGACTTCGCTTGGCGATGTGCCGGCTCTTGGCAATGACGTGTTCCAGGTTGAGATGGGTTCATGGAAGTGTGGCGATTTTGATGGATACGAAGTGACGATTCCCGGCACGGCCGGTTCCGCACGCGGCACGTTCGTGGACATGGGCAATCCGCACGTGGTCGCCGTTATCGAAGACGCGTTCTCCAGCCTGCCGACCGTGGAACAGCTTGACCTGGTGACCAAGCCGGTCGTCTCACCCCAGATCGAAAGCGATCAGAACGTTGAATTCGTGCGCATCGACGAACAAAGCGAAGGCGACAACGAGGGCAGCGCCACCATGCGCGTCAATGAACGCGGCTGCGGTGAGACATTGTCGTGCGGCACGGGCCTGTGCGCCACCGCCATCACTCTGCGTGCCAAAACAGGCATCGACCATTGGACAATCACCGTGCGTGGCGGTACTTTGCGCGTCGACGTGACCGACGACGATGTGAAACTCACCGGATCGGCCACTATCGTCGGGAAGATCGAACTGCTGTGAGTTGCGCATGCGGTTCGTGCGGAACTCGCGCATGAACCGCATATGCGAAACTGAAATCCACGAATACGTAGCATAAAGAAAGAAGTCGGCTGTTTTCAGTCGGCTTCTTCTGTAAGCAAGCGAATCCTTACTGCTGATTGAACGTGACCTAACGTCAGCTGAACAGCATCGGGCCATCCTTGACGAGAATGATCACGATCAATGCCACAATCCATACGGCATCGACCATTAGATCGTAATTAAGACGGTAGTAAGTGCGCACGCCCGCACCTTTGGCCGGAATCTCCTGAACCACCGCCGTGGCATGAGACAACGCCATGAACTGCACGGTGGTGGAGAACATCAGGCATAGGCACCACGGGCATAGCGCGTTGATTACAAACAGCGACTGCGAGGTCAGCCAATACGAATAAGCCAGCGCGGCCAGTCCACCCAGCCATGTGCACAACGCAAACCAGCGAGGCACGGCAACCTTCGTCAGGCCGATCACTGCGATCGTTACGAACACTGATTCCGCGGCGATGCCGAAGAACGCATTCGGGAAACTCAAACCGGCGAACTTCACAACCTCAGCCTGCCACGATTCCGCAACCGTGGAACACGACATCACGGCATTCACATCACAGCTGAGCTTCTGACCGGGATTACGAGCCAATTTCAGTGTCTCTGCGGAAAGCACGAACGATACGACCAGCGCGACCGCCGAAGCGGCCAGCATGATCAGATACGTCCAAGTGGCGCCGTGACGCCAGCCGCGCGGCTTTGTATAAGCATCGTCGAGAGTGGCGTCGGCAACCAGTTCGCCGGGAAAATCGCTCATCATGCATCCTTGAATCAAAATACAAACGTTGTCATCGCCTAGTTTACGCGGTATTGTGCCGCGTTGCGGCGAAGAACGGCTTACGATGGGTACATGATTCGCGTAGGTACTGCGGCACCGCCCGCTGAAGGTTGGGACATTCACTGCCATACCGTTTTTTCTGACGGTACGGAAACGCCGTGTACGTTGCTGAAAGAGGCACGATCATTGCGATTGCATGGTGTTGCGATTGCCGATCATGATACGACCTCCGGCTGGCAGGATGCGTTGGATGCTTCGCGGCAGATTGGATTGCCGTTGTTACGCGGTACGGAAATCACTGCCGTCGATGAGAACGTATCCGTGCATATGCTTGCGTTTCAATACGATCCGCTGAATGCCGATATCAGCGAGATGTTCGCGTCTACTCGCGATGCGAGATTGCGGCGCACCAAACGCATGGTGGAACTGATGGCGCAGGATTTTCCGATTACATGGGATGACGTGCTTGCACAGGTGCGTGAAGGCAAGCGTACCACGATCGGCCGGCCGCATATCGCCGACGCATTGGTGGCGGCTGGTGTGTATGAAACACGATCCGACGCGTTCTCCGACGCGGTGAGCGCAACATCGAAATATTACATTCCCACGCCATCACCGACCACGCATGATGTGGTGGCCGCGGTCAAGGGTGCGGGCGGGGTGGTGGTGATCGCCCACGCCGGAGACCCCCGACGCAATCGGACATTACTGACCGACCGGCAAATTGAATCTCTCATCACCGAAGGTTTGGATGGTTTGGAAGTATGGCATCGTGGCAATCCGCCAGAACAACGCGAACGGCTGCTCGCCATCGCGCGCCGGCACGACCTGCTGGTGACTGGCGGATCCGATTGGCATGGTAAAGGCAAGCCGAATGCGCTGGGGGAGAACCTCACCGATGACGAAACGGTTCAAGAAATCATCAATCGAGGCGTTCTCTTGAGCAAATAATCGTCGAAGGAGAAAAATAAAAAACCGACACGCAATCATCGATGCGTAATTGCGATATGAAACCAGTAACGAGTTGATCTCCCAAAATGGAAAAGCCAGACGCGAACGTCTGGCTTTTCTTGCTACGTCGAAAACGTGTGTTTCAGCTCGAAGCTGAAATCTGGTGAAGCGAACGGGTCAGAGGTTGCCGAAACCTACAGCATGCTTAGTTTCGGAACCGATGATGGCGTAGCCAAGCGAGCCTGCCGGCACCACGATGCGACGACCCTTGTCGTCCGTCAGATTGATGGTCTTGCCGTTCTCCACGGCGTTGGCGATGGCCGCGTTGACCTCATCGGCGCTTTGTTCAGTGCTGAAGGTGACGGTGCGGGCCACATTCTGAATGCCGAGTTCAATATCCATGGATGCTCCTTCGTGATAATGTGCAATGCATGCGCACGTATGTACGGGTATGTGCGCCTATTCTACGCGTGGCTTCTCATCGGTGGCGTCTTCCGTCTCCCATCGATTAATCTGCGCCTGCGCTTTCTGCATGGTCGCCTCATCTCGCTCCAACAGAGGAATGAGTACGGTCGCGGCCTCGCTGTGCGATGCGGGAATCGATTCCTCATTCGTATCGTCGTTGCCGTCGGCCGTTTCCAGCCTGCTGATTACCATGGTGGAACTTGACGGCATGGATTCGTGCCGTTCTTTTGCGGAACGTTCCGGAATGAAAGTGCTGACCGAGGTCGCCTCACGCTCATTCGTACTGTCTGACGGTGCTTGTGATTGCTGGGTTCCGGCCGGTACAAACGCTTCCGTCGCATCGTTGACGATTTTCTTCGTCTTGCGGACCGGCTGGGAGTCGGTCGCGTCGAAATCGCCGGTTACGTCGAAATCTCCAGTGGAATCATCCATATTCACAGCATCGATATGACGTTCACCGGTCGTGTCGGAATCATTCTGCTGCGCGGCCGCGTTACGGCGACGCTCCGATTCGTTCAGCAACGTGCCTACGGTGATCGTGCTCGGCGGGCGCTGGGGACGATCCTTGGCTTCCTGCTTCGATTTGGTTTGTGCGCGATTCTTCGCCGTGGTGACACCCAACTGGTGTGCCAAACGTTCTACCTGCGCCTTGAATTGCATAATCTTGGCGTTATCCGCCTTGTTCAAAGCGGAAATGAAATCGCCGACCTGTTCCATCTGCAGCCACAGATTGGCGCGCAGCATAATCAGATCATCCAAACGGTTGCCCAACATGCGACCATATGCGGAAAGCAGAGCGTTACGGTGATTCTCATCAAGTTTGGCGAAAATCCAGGCCAAATCGCGGGCCGGATCGTTTACCTGCATGTCCTGCCAATTCGTGACCGCGGTGATGGACGAACCGGAGAACAGCAAATCGCCGTCACGCAATCCGCCGTGCACCGGACAAGTGGAGAACGACCATAGTCCGTCGGTCTCAAGAATATTCGCCCAACTGGTGGTGATCTCCTGCGGAACATGCCCGGCTTGGCACAACCGTTTGATCCAAGCGGTCAGCTGTGCGCGAATCTGGCCGGTGGCAAACGTCGGATAGCCCGCTTCCTGCAAGAAGTCGGGGCGAAGGCGATGAATCGCCCCCAAAGCGGTGCCTACGCTGGAGCAATCGTCCAAAGTCAGCAGCTCCAACGGCCGCGCCTGACCCACATGATGGATGGCTACGAGCACGGACGTGTCTCCGGTGGAGGAATGCTTCAAATCGCCGTTGGAAAAAGCCACTATGCGATCGACGGCAAACCCCAATCCGCCTAATTCGCGGGCGTGCGCGAGCGTCTGCGCAGCGCGCACGCGACCGGCAAGACGTTTACGGCCTTCAGGTGTGTTGGATGCGAACACGTCATACAGTTTGCCTGCCGCATCCTGAACCACGGCATGGTCTACTCCATACCCTTCGTCGGTCGGATTGGTCTGTTCGCTGGCGCGCGCGCCGGCAATGGCGGCATTGGGCATTGTCGCGCTGGTCAGGGCAGCCATCATAAATTCGCTTCGTTCGGTCACAGTTCCAACCTTAATACACAGTAGGGGCGAAGTGGCGCCGACTTGCCCGTAAAACTGCTGGCCAACCGCCAGTAAATCGACGTTGCATCATATTGCGCCGTCATGACGGGCATATTGGGTGCAGCCAGGCAAGACATGCAATGACATCTCATGAAAACGCATGCGCCGATAACGGCAATCTGCCACAATGGAACGCATGAGTGCAACAGTGGAAGAAATTCTCGACGGATTAGATGATGCGCAACGGGCTGCCGCAACGGCAGTGGACGGTCCGGTGCGCATCATCGCGGGCGCGGGCGCTGGCAAAACGCGAACCGTAACCCGCAGAATCGCTTATGCGTGCGCAACCAAAGCATGGAATCCACGAAGCACGATGGCGGTCACGTTCTCCGTCAAGGCGGCGGCGGAAATGCGCAGCCGACTGTCGAAGCTTGATGTCGCAGCTGACGTCAAAGCCGCGACCTTCCACTCCGCGGCCCTCCACCAGCTTCGCCAGGTTTGGCCGGACGTGTGCGAAGGGCCTATGCCATTCATCTGTCGAAATCCGCGGGAACTGGTGGAGCGTTCGCTGCGTCGCGTCACCACCTTCCAGGTGGATGACGACACCATACGCAACTTGCAGACGGAAATCAACTGGTGCAAAATCTCGCTGATCTCGCCGGAAGATTACGCGCGCGTTTGCGCGGCAATGCATCGTCAACCGCCTTCAGGTCTTGAACCAAGCCAATTCGTAGATGTATACAAAGCGTATGAAGCGGAAAAAACAAATCGCAACGAAATCGATTTCGACGATATTCTGCTGATTGTATGCCATTTGATGGAAAGCGATGAAGACGTAGCCTCAGCCATCCGCTCCAATATCGCATGGCTCACCGTCGACGAATATCAGGACGTTTCGCCATTGCAACACCGCTTGCTCACCCGATGGCTCGGCTCAAACCGCAATATCTGCGTGGTAGGAGATCCCGCACAAACCATTTACTCGTTCGCAGGCGCAAGCAGTTACAGTCTGCTCAATTTCGCTTCGGAATTCGGTCCGCTCACCGCAGACATCAACCTCAACAACGACTACCGTTCCACGCCGCAGATCGTCAATTATGCCAATCGTGTGCTTGCGGCATCGCCGCAACGGGTCGATTATCTGAAGCTCAGCTCTGAAAGGAGCAAAGGGCGAAGGGTTGCGGAAACCATATACGGCAGTGATTGGGAAGAGGCACAAGGCGTAGCGGCACGTATTCGCAAACTGGTGGATGCGGGGGAGTCGCCGGCCGATTGCGCGATTCTCACCAGAGTCAACGCACAGCAGAAAATCCTGTGCAAGGCATTGGGTGAACAGCATCTGAGATACCGCGTGCGCAGGGATAGCGGATGGCAGAATTCCGCGCTTTCCGACGATGCACAAACCAGATTGGCCATGTTGGAAGCATTGGGTGTCGGCGCGGATTTGAGCGGCGTGACCATTTCCACCATCCACGCGTCCAAGGGCTTGGAATTCAAACACGTATTTCTCATCGGCTGTTCGGAAGGGCTCATACCGTATGGAGCCCCGCAGGAGGGCGAAGTGCTTGAAGAGGAGCGCAGACTCATGTATGTGGCTGTGACGCGCGCTGAGGACACGCTTGACGTTTCATATGCGCGCACCCGTGAAGGCAATGAGGGCGAAAGGGCGCGACGGGTGTCACGCTTCTTCCGCTGATACTGCTAACGGAATAGCGTGATTATTCGTCGTCAGTTTCGTTGTTGCTGCCGGATTCTGCGGAATCGTCAGAGTCGCTGCCATTGGTATCGGATTCACTGCCCTTGTGCTCTTCTTCGTCAAGCAGCTTGCTGAGTTCGGCATCCCAATCGATGGTCATGCCATCGGCGTCGCCAAGGGGCTGTGGTGCCGTGCCGGTTGCGTTGGAAGTGGCGAACGTCGTATTTTCCGTGTTCTCCGACGATCCGTTGTTCTGCGATTGTGAGGCGTTGCCATCGTCATCATTCGGCAGTTGCGGCAGCATATCGGGATGCGACCATTTCGCGTCTCGTGCCTGTGCGCCTTCCGTAGCGCAGATGTTATCCCACAATGCGGCCGCTTCACGCATGCGCTTCGGGCGTAATTGCAAGCCGATCAGGCTTTCGAAGGTGCGTTCCGCAGGGCCTCCGATGGCGCGCTCGCGGCGGAGCATCTCACGAAGCTGTTCGATATGCGGAATATGGGCCATGCCGGCGCGCCACACTACGGTGTCTACCCAGCCCTCGACCAAGGCGAGCAGATTCTCCAGCGATTTCATGGCCTGCTGTTGTTCAGGCGTGTCGGGGAACGCCACCTTGGTGATGTTCACTGCGTCGGCCATGGAATCCGGATCGACGGACTGCGCATCGCGGATCTGCTCCTCCATGGCGTCCAAATCGATGCTGGTGCCACGGGCATACTTGCCCAACAGCGCTTCGAAGCGTGGCATCAGCCACGGCACGGAAGCATACAGGCGCGAATGGGCGAGCTCCTGCAATGCAAGATAGCTCATTACCTCGGTCACGTCGATTTCCAAGGATTTGGCGTATTCGACGATGTTCTGTACGATCAGGCCGCCAGCCGGATTCTTCAGCAGCGAAATACCTTGGTCGAAACTGCCGCGCACCTCATGCGACAGATCACCGGCGGCGCGTCCCAGCTGCATGGCAAACGACGTGTTGCCGACGAAACGCATCAGCTTTGCCGGATCCTTCATATCATCAGGAATCGGAATCTGCACCGGACCAGCGAAAATGCCGGAAACTTCTGTATGAAACTCCGAATCTCCAAAGCGCTGAGACAAAATCGAAGCCAGTGCGTCGCTCATCGACTCGGCTATGGGAGATGCGAACTGCGCCCAGGAATCGATACAGCCTTCCACCCATCCAGCGCGGGTGAGCACCTGCGTCTCGCCCTGTGCGGGATTGAACTCGCAGGCGGTATCGAGCCACAGATTCGCCTCGCTGATGGCACGGCGGGCCATCTCTCCGTATTCCGCGCTCACGCTGGTTTCAGATCCCTCGCCATTGGCCTGCTGCAATGCCAATGATTTCGCCAATTTGACGTTGATTGGACCTTCTTCGGTAATGTGCTGGATGTCTCCGAAAGTGTTGAGTCCGCCCGCGGTGAACGCCTGCATCATAGACCTGACTTCAGCCGGTTTGGGAAGCTTGCTTACATCCTGACTCATCAGCTGGTCGCGCAACTCTTCCGGCATGTTGGAAAACTGGTTCCATGCCATCTCGCCTTGAATTGGTCCGAAACAATCGATAAACCATTGGCGGATCGCGTTCTCGTCCATGCCGGCCCTGCCTTTTCCTAAGCGTTTTTTCAAGTTTGGTTGGTTCCATACTATGCTATGGGAGGTATGCCCAAGATGAAGGAAACACGACGAATTTACGGCAAAAACACACGTAACGGTGCTCCGGGACGTGTCAAACGATGGCTGATAAACGCGGAAGGTTGGCTGTCCGCGCGTTCATGGCGTTATCTTGCAGGGCCGGTGGTGGCGGTACTGTGCGTATTGGTGTTGATTATGCCCAGCGCATATGTGGTGCAGATGCCCGGTCCGACGCAGAATGTGCTCGGGGAGGTTTCCGGCAAGCAGGTCGTCGCCGTTTCCGGTGTGAAAACGTATAAGGATTCAGGCCAGCTGCTGTTGGTCACGGTCAATGCTTCAGGTGTGCCAGGATACCCGGTGTCGAACGCGCAGGCATTGGTGGCGTGGGCCGATTCGAAATCCACGGTGATACCTCAGGAGGCGGTGGTTCCTGTTGGGCAGACCGCAGAGGAATACAAGGATTCCAGCGACAAGGAGATGACGTCATCGCAGGATTCTGCCACCGCGGCGGCGAAAAAGTTCCTGGAAGAGCATGGTTATGACGTGTCCGGCATGAAGGTGTCCATGCATGTGGACGACATTGGCGGGCCGTCGGCGGGCATGATGTACACGCTTGGTCTGATCGACAAGGTGACTGGTGAAAAACTTTCCGGGGGTAAGATCATCGCGGGAACGGGCACGATGAACGACAAAGGTGAAGTCGGTGAAATCGGAGGCATCCGTTTGAAGATGCTAGGAGCGAAACGCGATGGCGCAACCTGGTTCCTCGCCCCGGAATCCAATTGTTCCAGCGTTGTGGGACATATTCCGGAAGGCTTGAACGTGGTGAAGGTGTCCACTTTGCAGGAGGCGTACGATGCGCTGATCGCCATCCGAGACGGCAAGGGTGCATCCTTGCCGCAATGCTCCGCGGAAGAGTGACGCATTCTTAACGCATATATAAAAAACAATCTCGCAAAGTGGGCAATTCTACGGTTCGTAACGTATATGTTCGAGCAGTGTTGGTATATTGACGAACGTGAATCAAACGGCATCTGATAACGCTGAAGAATTCGGTTTCCACGCCGGCGACCTGGTACAGGAATGGCTGTGGGACGATGATGTGGACGACTCGATCCGCGCCAAGATCGAGGATCTGACCGGTGAGGAGCTGGTCGACGAGGACTATGATTCCGCCGTTGATGGCGTGATTATCTGGTGGCGCGACGGCGATGACGAAGACGAATTGTCTGACACCATCGTCGATGCGTATGCGGTCCTTGGAGACGATGGTCCATTGTGGGTGCTCACCCCGAAGCCGGGACGTCCGGGCGCGGCAAGTTCAAGCACCGTACAGTCCGCCGCGAAGACTGCCGGCATGAATGCAGCCACGCCGCTGACCGTCAGTGGTGACTGGAACGGCATCCATCTGCGCGCATTCGGTAAAGGCCGCTGATCGTATTCGTTTTGCCCGCCTCGCGGCATGCATGGCCAAGGTCGGGCGCTCATATAAAGGCTTGGAATCACGCGATTCCAAGCCTTTTTTACTTGCGTAAGTGGTCGAAGAAGATGTTTCCATGAAATTGTCTATATTGAATCGGCAAGCGTTGACGGAGGCTTTGACAAAACCTTGACAAAAGTCATGACTTTGCTGACGTGCACGCGAGATAATTGGAAATATCGGAAGAGCCGGAACGGCTTATCTTCTGCGGAAACAAAAAGTGGGCGATAAGGGACTCGAACCCCTGACATCCACCGTGTAAAGGTGGCGCTCTAACCAACTGAGCTAATCGCCCGCAAAGCTCTACTGTACAGTATTCGTTGCCAGCGACAGTCTCAACGTGTGTCGCGTTGCCAGATAAGAGGTTCCTCCCATGGAGCATGCGTGAAAAAACGGTGCGATTTGAGTGTCGATTCACTGTTTTTTCTACACGAAAAAGGCAAGCGTCGAATCAATCGCGTAAAGTAGTTGCGTTGAGTAGTGCAGTAGGAGGTCGATAGCCAATGGCGCAGGAACCTGAATCCGAGAGAAACGCATCGGGGATCGCTCGTACTTCGAAGCGCAAGTGGGGGTACGATTCCGAACAGGTGGACGCTTTTCTTGAGCGTGCGCACATGCTATACGAAGGTGAGGGAGCGCAACTCACCCAGCATGATATTCAAAATGTTTCTTTCGATTTGGTCAAGGGCGGTTACGTGATCGCTCAGGTAGACGCGGCCCTTGCTCGGCTGGAGCGTGCCGTGGTAGATAAGCAGACCACATGGGAGATTTCGCAGCATGGCCGCGTGGCATGGAAGGCACAGACCGAAACCCTGTTCAGTCAGCTTGACGCTCACTCCAAACGTGAGCACGGCGAACGTTTCAAGCCGGGAGAAGGCAAAGGCCCGAGCTATGACCGCAAGCAGGTGGATCGCATCGTCGATCAGTGCCTGACGAAGGCCGCTGGCGAACTCGGCGTGGAGGAAGTGTCGGAAGACGATGCCAAGAAGCTCGTCGATCTGAACTCCCAGACCGTGGCGAATGTGATCTTCACCCAACGCAAGGGCAAGCGTGGCTATGACGAGCGTCAGGTGGATTATTACCTGAACGAATGCGTGCAGCTGCTGACCAGACTCGAATCCTATGCGCGTGTGGCCGACTTCGTGGGCGAGCCTTCCGAAAGCGCGATGGCCGCAGTAAATCCGTCCGCAACCAGTCTGGCATCCCAAGAGACGCAGGTGGTCTCGCCGCTATTCGCCGTTCCAGCCGTTTCCGCAGAACCTATTGCGCAGCCCGCTCAGGTTCAAAACAGCACTGACTCCTTCGACGCTTTGAATAAGGCGGAACGTGAAATTTTTACCACGCCTGCAACGTCCCCGGTGAGCATTCCGGCCGCGCAGACCGCTGCGCCGACGCATGCTCCTGTGGTTCCGCCTGTGTTCCAGCCAACCATCAGCACCCCGCCGGCTCCGGTAACTCCGGCAGCTCCTGTAACGCCGGAACCTCAGGCTGCTCCGGTTGCTCCAGCAGCTCCGGAACAGTCGTTGGCACACCTGTTCAAAGCGTCCAATGCGGTTGCCGAGGAGCCATCTTCCGCAGGAACGGAAACCGAAGCGTTCAATCCGCTTTCCGATGATGACACGCCGAGCTATGATGCTCCGTCCGCGCCTGCGGCTCCTGTGATTCCAGACACTCCGGTCGTGCATCAGCCAGAAGAGTCTCACGTCATCAACATCGCTCCCGATTCTTCGTTGGCTGCCTTGGCGCAGATGGCTCAGAACATCGACGCTCCCGATCCGGTCGAAGACACGTTCACCCCGCGCATGCCAAGCCTGTCGACGCCGAACCTTCCGCAGGTTAATACCGAATCGATCAATCTCGGAACCTTGCCGACCGTCCCGCCCTCCTTCACACCGGAACCAGCAACCTCCGCAGATCACTCGACAACGGCAACTCCCGTTGAATCGGCGAAGCCGACAGTGGAAGAGAAGAAGAACGAAACCAAGCCGGCAACCAATCCGATGTTCGGACCGACCAACAGCAATCTGGATGTCGACATTCCCGACCTGTCGTTCCCCTCTTTTGACTAAGCAATCGCATTGAACAGGCTGGCGTGATCGTCAGCCTGTTTTCACGTTCACATGAGCAAACAAAAACAATACGGAGCACACGCATAACCCATGCAAACCTCAACCGTAGTCATTCTCGGATCCACCGGATCCATCGGCACCCAAGGCCTTGACGTCATCTCCCGCCATCTCGACCGCTTCGACGTGGTCGGGCTTGCCGCAGGTGGCTCCCACGTGGAACTCCTGGCCCAGCAGGCGGCACGATTCCATGTCTCAAAAGTCGCTGTTTTCAAAGAAAGTGCGGCAAAAGCACTACGTGAGGCATTAGAACAAGCCGGCGCAGGCAATGTGGAAATCACAGCTGGACCGGAGGCTGTGGTCGCCATGGCCGGATCCGGAGCCGACGTGGTATTGAACGGCATCACCGGATCCATTGGACTTGAACCTTCCATCGCGGCGCTGCAGGCAGGATCGCAGTTGGCACTCGCCAACAAGGAATCCGTAGTGGCCGGTGGGCATTTGCTGTTCGACGCGCAAGTGCGTGCCCAGCAGATCAATCCGGTCGATTCCGAACATTCCGCCATCTGGCAGTCGTTGCGTTCAGGCACGCACGGTGAAGTGTCGAAGCTGGTTGTCACCGCTTCGGGCGGGCCGTTCCGCGGTTGGAAACGCGAGCAGATGACCGATATCACACCGGAACAGGCGTTGAACCACCCCACTTGGAATATGGGTCCGGTGGTGACCATCAACTCGTCCACACTGATGAACAAGGGACTTGAAGTCATTGAGGCGAGTCGTCTGTTCGACATGCCTCCGAGCCGCATTGACGTGACCGTGCATCCGCAGTCTATCGTGCACTCCATGGTGGAATTCCGCGACGGTGCCACCATTGCGCAGGCTTCGCCGCCTGATATGCGCCTGCCGATCGCGCTTGGACTGTCCGCTCCGGAACGACTTGGCAATATCGCGGCGGCATGCGATTGGGCAAAAGCCGCGACTTGGACGTTCGAACCGCTCGATGATGAGGCGTTCCCCGCGGTGAGCTTGGCTCGACACTGCCTGGAAGCTTCCGAAAAGCATACGGCCGTGTTGAACGCTGCCAATGAGCAGGCCGTCCATGCCTTCCTTGAACATCGTCTGCCATATCTCGGCATCGTCGATACCGTCAGAGAAGTGTTGGACGAAATGGACGCGGAGCTGCGTGGCAATCCGCTCTTCGCTTCCGTGGAGGAAATGAGCCAACTCGAGCTGGAAGCCCGCCATCGTGCCGACAACCTGATAAACAAGTAACGGAAAACGAAACAAGACAAACAGACGAAACGTGAGTGACACAAGGCTCCCTGTGTTGGGAGCCTTGTTATTGCAAGGATTTGACGTATGCCAGAAATCGAAAAGCCGTTCCGTAAAACCGGTGAGGCAGCCATCAGCGAAAGCCCATTGCATCCGCGCCGCAAGTCCCACCGCATCATGGTCGGACCGGTACCGGTAGGTGGGGGAGCCCCAATTTCGGTGCAATCCATGACCAACACGCTGACCGCCAATGTGCCCGCAACATTGCAGCAGATCGCCGAACTGACCGCAGCCGGATGCGACATCGTTCGCGTGGCCGTGCCAAGCCAGGATGATGCCGACGCACTGCCGGAGATCGTGAAGAAATCGCCGATTCCGGTAATCGCTGATATTCATTTTCAAAGCAAATACGTGTTTCAGGCTATTGATGCGGGCTGTGCCGCGGTGCGCGTGAATCCGGGTAACATTCGCAAATTCGATGAGGTTGGTCCCTCTATCTGCAAGGCCGCCACTGATGCGGGCATTTCGTTGCGCATCGGCGTGAACGCGGGCTCGCTCGATAAGGAACTGTATGCGAAATATGGCGGTCCGACGCCGGAAGCGTTGGTTGCGTCTGCCATGAAGGAAGCGCGCATGTTTGAAGACGTCGGCTTCCATGATTTCAAGATTTCCGTCAAACATCATGATGTGATCACTATGGTGGAGACGTACCGTCTGCTCGCGTCCAAAGGCGATTGGCCGCTGCATCTCGGCGTTACCGAGGCGGGTCCCGCATGGCAGGGTACGATCAAAAGCTGTCTTGCATTTGGTGCGCTGCTGGCTGAAGGTATTGGAGATACGATTCGTGTTTCACTGTCCGCACCGCCCGTCGAAGAAGTGAAAGTCGGCTGCAAACTGCTGGAATACATGGGATTGCGCCCGCGTAAGTTTGATATTATATCCTGCCCGAGCTGCGGCCGTTCCCAGGTTGACGTGATTCAGCTGGCCAATGCCGTGACCGAAGGATTGAAGGACGTGACCGCGCCGATTCGTGTGGCCGTGATGGGTTGTATCGTGAACGGTCCAGGTGAGGCACGCGAAGCCGATCTGGGTGTGGCATCTGGCAACGGTAAGGGGCAGATTTTCATCAAGGGCAAGGTTATTCAGACCGTTCCCGAAGATCAGATTGTGGAAACGTTGCTGGCCAAAGCGCAGGAAATTGCCGCACAGATGGAAGCGGACGGGCAGGTGCCAGTCAATGCTACCGGCCCTGTAGTGGTGCCGGTGGCACAGGGTAATTGCTGATTCGTTGGTTACAGGCGGTCGATTACAGATTGTGATCGACCGGGTCGGCTCGGCTTCGGGGGGGGTGTTTTACATGTGATGACCGCCCGCCTGCTGATTTTCGCTGGCTGTTGATTGTCATTTCAGCTGGGGTCGGTACAATGAACGGCGTGTCAGATCAGGAACGTCAGCCAGTCATGTCCAGCGGGGAATTCCAATCCAGCCAGTGGACGAGAAGCAAACGACTGATGGTCAGTCTGCCCATTTTTATCATATTGTTGGGCATTCTGGTATCGGTATCCAATCTGACGGCATCATCATGGAATTACGAGCCGACCGGGCAAACCATCGAAACGTTGGCTTCCGACACGTCCGTGACCTTCGACAATCCTTCGGGAAAAACCCTTGCCGAACAAGGTGATTACGAAGTGACGCAACGATATGTCACCATCGATGCCAAACAACCGTCAACTGGTGAAATCCAACATATCAAAGTGCTGATTCGTGAGCCGAAAGGCGCAGGAAATAGTCGGCCTGGCGTGGTGTTCATGCATGGAGCAGGCTATGGCACATGCGACAACTCCTTCGGAGACATGGCGCTTGCGCTCTCATCCGCGGGTTTCGTGACGGCCGTGCCTGACAAGCCGGTGTGGTCCACCAACGATGCGACTCGTGACTATCCAGGCTCCGCAGCCATCTACGATCAGGTCATCAACATGTTGCGTGATTTCGACAACGTTGACGCTTCGAATGTTGGCATTTACGCGACTTCCGAAAGCACATGGATTTCCTCATACCTGCTTGGGCGAGATCCTGATGTGGCGTTCCAAGTGCTGTTGAGCCCAATGGTGTATTCGCCACGATATTCGTTGGGATTCCTTGCGGCGCAGGATTTCGCGCTGGTCGGAGCGCATGATGGATACCAGTCCATTGTGCGTCGCGCGTTCAACATCGATGCGGAATTGTTCGGCCTGACCAATCTCGACCTCGACACGTTGAATCCCCAAGCCTATTCCATTCCCACGCTTGTGGCGTACGGCACCAAAGATGTGATGACAGCGCAGGTGGAAGGCACGGAGAAAATCATCGATATGGCGCATAAGGCGGGCAATTGGGACGTGACCGTGCGCACATATCCGATCGCCAACCATGTGCTCCGGCTCGGCGACGAGTCCAACAACGGCACTCCGTTCGCCGATGCCTACGTGGATGATGTGATCAGTTGGGCCGTCGGTACCACGCAAGGACTGGAACAAACCAGCGAACGTGTAGCCGGCACCAACCTGTACCAGTCGATCGCGGTTCCATCGGAATTGCGGGCGAATAGTGGGCTGACCATCTATCTGGTGGTGTTGCATGCCAGCATGGTGCTGTTGCTACTGGTGATCGGCGTGCTGTGGTTGATTGTATTCGTACGTAAGATTTGGGCGCGTGCGCATCGACGTCGATACGTGTTGGGGCTGAGACCTGTGTTCAAAAACGCGTTGATTACGCTTGCCGTTGCCACCATGGCCACTTTTGTGCTGTTTGGTGCAGGATTGGGCGAAGTGGTTATGGGCGTGGTCAAGCTAGCGTGGGGTGGCGCTCCCGCCGCGAATCCAGGCATGATGTATTGGAGTTGGCCGGTTATTCAAATGGTGTGCGTTGTTGTGGTGTGGGCGTGGTCCCGCGTGTTCATGCGTCTTATCGAGGAGGCGACGAATCGTGGTCTTGCACAATGGCCACCGCGTAAGGGGGTTATAGGCGCGATTGTGAGTGGTCGCCAGCCGGTGCTTGCGGCGACGCGCTTCGGGCGTGTGATGTTTTGGATTACGGCGGTCACCATGCTGTATGTGCTGTTGGTGTTCGCGTTCTGGGGATTGTTTATTTACTGATATCGCGGGAGAGTGCGGCTGGCGCGAGAATGTGCGGAAAGTATAGATAGTTCCGTTGGGAAAACAAGGCGAGGCGAAGGAGATGTGTGAATGCCGTTGTATCAGGACGAGGGCGTGGTCTTGCGCACCGTCAAACTTGGCGAAGCTGATCGTATCGTCACTTTGCTGACACGCGACCATGGCAAAATCCGTGCCGTCGCCAAAGGCGTGCGCCGAACCAAATCGCGTTTCGGAGGTCGTTTGGAGCCTTTCATGCGTGTCTCGTTGCTTATTGCGGAGGGGCGTTCGCTTGATGTGATTTCCCAAGCCGAGTCGGTGTCGGCGTATGCGAGAGGCATCTGCACCGATTTCAAGGCGTATACCGCAGCGAATGTGATTTGCGAAACCGCTGACAAGCTGGTGGTGACGGAGCATGAGCGTTCCGTGGCGCAGTATCGGCTGGTGTTGGGAGCATTGAATGCTCTTTCCAAGCATGCGCATGAGGCTGCTGCGATTGGCGATTCCTACGTGATGCGTGCTCTTGCGATCGCTGGTTGGACGCCGCGTTTGCGTGCCTGCGTGGTGTGCGGGGATCCGATTTCTGCTGATCGTACATGGTTTTTCTCGATTTCCGCGGGCGGACTGATGTGTTCGACCGATCATATTCGTGAATCGTTTGACGTTTCGTGGAATGCGATCTGCCAGTTGCAGGCGCTTGTAGATGGCGATTGGGGAGAGCTGGACAGCACGGCGTTGTTTTCGGAAACCCGCCAAATGGTGGAAAAATGGGGTGAATACTATTTGGAACGTCCGATTCGTTCCATGCGCTTGCTAGATTAGCGGGTATGGCTTTTGAGAACGTGGATTACAAGTCCCTTGACATTCCGGCGGCACCATTTTCTGACCCGTCGATTATTCCTGATTTTCCGAAGAACAAGGTTCCGCGCCATATCGGCGTGATTATGGACGGCAATGGTCGTTGGGCACAGCAGCGTGGGCTGATTCGCACCGACGGGCATCAGGCTGCCGAACCGGTGGTATTCGACACCATCGCAGGTGCCATCGAAGCCGGTGTGCGATACTTGTCGCTGTATACGTTCTCCACGGAGAACTGGAAGCGTTCCCCACAGGAAGTGCGCTTCCTGATGGGCTTCTCACGTGACATTATCCACCGTCGTGTGGAGCAGATGAACGAGTGGGGCGTGCGCGTGCGCTGGTCCGGCCGCCGTCCGAAACTATGGAAATCCGTTATCGACGAATTGGAAAAAGCACAGGAACGTACCAAAAACAACACGACCATCGACGTGGTGTTCTGCCTGAATTACGGCGGACGTGCCGAAATCGCGGATGCTTGCGCGGCAATCGCAAAAGAAGTGCGTGACGGAAAGATCTCCGGCGATCGCGTAACGGAAAAAATGATTGCCGAACACCTGTACAATCCCGATATCCCTGATTGCGATTTGGTGATTCGTACTTCCGGCGAACAGCGCACGTCGAACTTCCTGCCGTGGGAAGCAGCATATGCCGAACTTGATTTCGTGCCGGAACTGTTCCCCGATTGCGGTCGAGACGTGCTATGGCGTTCGATCGACCACTACATTCACCGCGACCGTCGTTTCGGCGGCGTCAAAAAGTAGTTTTTGCCTAATTGATCGCGTTCACTGTGGGGAGAGTATAAGGCTTTTCCCACAGTGTATTACTGCAGAGACTTGATGCGGGTGGTGAAGTCGGAGACGAAACGGTGGGAATCGACTTGAAGGGCCACGTGGATGCGAGGGGCGTTGGGGTCGATTAAGCCGGCGGGATCGCCGATGGTTCGACCTCGTGTGCCGTGAAAATCGCCGGTTTTGAGTTCGACTTTCATTGGCAGATTAATGCAGGTCACTAGTGACGGATCCACGGCGACGGCTACGGCCAGCGGATCATGCAAAGGCATGCCTTGAGAAAACAGGCGCGCATCGGCTTTATAATTCGCGGCAATGGAGAAATCAGCCATGTCAGCGAGGAATACGCGCACATCGGAAGCAGATGGGCTTGAGTCTGAACTCGCGGTTCGAGCTGAAGCTGCATTCGAATTACCTGCTGAACCACCAAGTGTGTCAGCATTCGCTGCTTCACGCCAAGTACAGGTCGCATCGGAACCCATCAGGCATTGATGCGTTACGTCCAAGCCGACCATGGTAATGTCGGCACCGGAATGGAACACGCGATCCGCGGCTTCCGGATCCTGAATGATGTTCGTTTCCGCAGTCAGATCCCAACAGTTGCCTTCCTGCGTCAACGTGCCGCCCATCATCACCAGTTTGAGTTTGCCGGCAATATCCGGTGCGGCCGCGATCGCAGCATCAATATCGGTCAGCGGACCAGTCGCAACCACAGTGACGTCGAAACCATAAGCGCGAACCTGATCAATAATGAACCGCACGCCTTCGGAAACCGAATCGGCGGAAGAATCATCAGCATGAATAGAAGAAGCCGAATCCGTAGTAAGTGACAATTCAAACGAATCAACCGCAGGATTCGCATGAACATCATCCAACGCATATCCGCCAACGGAAATCAGACTACGGTAATCGCGAGAAAAAACAGTATCGGAACCGGAATTATCCGAAAAAATATCTGGAAAAGCAGTATTCGAAGACGAACTATCGCGAGCCGGGCCGAATCCTCCCAATCCATCCGTGCCGTGAAACTGTGCACAACCTGCATCCGGAATGAAACACCGAGCCCATGAAGGATGCGACGATCCACGTATCACTGGAATGTGCCGAAACCCCAACCGTTCCAGCACATACGAAGTATTGCGAACCGCAGTGTCGACGGAAACGTTGCCGTACGTGCCGATCACGCCAAGCACGTCAGCAGTGTCGAACGTCGCAAGATATGCCAACGCCAGAGCATCGTCGATACCGGTGTCCACATCAAGAATCAGTCGTGTCATATTTGTATTTAATCAAACTCGTGCAATGAAGCCAAATGCAACGCATAATGGTGCGGCATCCCACAAACCATGTTCAACCCATACTGAGCAAGCAGTGTTGGACATGAAATAAAAATGCAGGATGCCGTATTCCAATATTTCGATTATTCACACATAAACGGGTTACAAACCTACTCGTTCAAACCCGATTATTTCAGGAATTCGTCGGTGGCAAGATCCTTGGCTTGCGGAGCGGTATGCACCACTTTGCCATGCGAGTCGGTGTAGGCATTTTCTTCGGCGATGAAATCAAAGTATTGCTGTGCCCCCTTCGTGTCGTTGGTGCCGAACACGAACGAGCCATCATTGATCTTGGCTGGATCGCCCCAATACTGGCCATCCACGATGGTCTTCATGCTCTTCTTGACGAAAGCCGGCTTGAGATTCGCGTCTGGAGCTTCCTTCACAAGGATTTCAGCGGCATCGTCCGGGTGCGAGTAGGCGTATTCGTATCCTTTTTTGGCAGCCTGCGTGAACTTCCTCACCAGATCCGGATTGGAGGAGATGGTTTTGGTGTTGGTGATGATGCCGATGGTGTCCGCATCGCCCGGCACACCGTAATCGGGTTCGGTGAAGCAATTGAGTTTCGGACCGTACATATCTGCTTGCACGCCTTCCCAAGTGGCGTAGAATCCGCCGAAATCGGCTTTGCCGCTCGACAGCGTCTGGAACGTGGATGTGCCGACCGTCACTTTGTCGAACGCGCCCTTGCCGCCAGCGGTCTGGATCATGCGGCGGATCACCGCGTCGGATTCGTTCGAGCCGAACGTGGCAAAAGTCTTGCCGTCGAAGTCCTTCGGAGACTTGATCGAAGTGTTCGATGCAAGCGAGCACCAGATGGCGCTTGGTTTCTGCTGTACCTGCAGCACCTGCTTGATTTTTGCGCCTTTCAGCGTGTATGTGCCCACATTGGTGAGGTTGGATAGGGCGAAGTCGGCCATGCCGTTGTTCACGGCCTGTTCGGCGCCGGCCTGTGCCACGGCAACGATGTCCACGTCAAGTCCAGCCTGCTTGAAGTAGCCCTTGTTTTTGGCTACGTACACGCCGATATGATTGGTGTCGGGCGCCCAAGAGAGCATGAACGTCACTTTTTTCAGGCCGTTGCCGTCGGTCGTGGCCTTCGTAGAGTCGTTGCTTTGCCCGCATGCGGCCACGCCGACAAGCATGGCGATCGCGCCGAGGATCGTGATTGCTTTGCTGAAGATGCTGTTCTTCATACCTTGTGATTTCCCTTGAATCTTGCTTCTCTACCGTTTTCTAGGGATTGCGCTGCGGGCGGGGTTCGGGCAGAAAACGATACGAAGGGCCTAAGGCCCCCGCTCGTCCAATGCCCCCGGCGTTCCTTGTGGCGTCTCGTTTGGGAGACATGGAACATTGCCGGTTTGCCACGCATTGGCTAAACAGCGAGTTTCATTATACGGTGTGCACTGACGTGGCAGGACGAACGTTCGGATGCTGTTTGCTGCAAATGGCTGTCGATTTGGACGGCTCCCGCCCTGATTCCATCCAAATCGACAACCATTTGGCTTGCGCTCACTGTCCGGCGTCTGGATCCTCGTCATCGCTGGTAGGGCCGAGCAGCACGCGTTCGCTGAGATTCACTAGGCACATCAAAATGCCAGTGATGACGATGATGACAAGCGTCGCCGAAAAAATCAACGGCGTACGGAACGAGTTGTAGGCGGCCTGCAGCCAAATGCCAAGGCCCTTGCGTGCACCCAAATATTCTGCGGTGGCAGCAGTGGCGAAAATGTATGCGCCGGAAACGCGGATACCGCCATAAATCTGACGAGCGGCAACACGCAACTTCACATGCCACAGTGTCCATGTTTTCGTGGCACCACAAGTCAGCGCAACATCCGAATAAAACTGGGGGACCGCTTCAAGACCGCGAATCGTCTGCACTGCAATCGGGAATAAGCCGAATACTGTTACGATCACGATTTTTCCGGAAATTTCAAAACCGAACCAAATCAAGAACAGGGGAGCGATAGAAATCAACGGCATGGTCTGCGCGGCCGAAAGTAACGGGAACAAGGCGGCGTTCGCAATGCGCGAACAGTACAACAATATGCCAATAAGAATGCCGAACAGTACGGCGAACAGAAAACCGATGGTGCCTTCAATCAGGGTGACTTGGGTGGCGGGCCATAACGTCGACCAGGTTTCGACGGTGGCCTGCGCGATTTCGCTCGGCGCGGCAATCATAGTGCTGGGCACATTGCCGATACGAACCCACGTCTCCCAAACCGCCAACAGCAACACTACTGCGATGACTGTGGGAATGCTGCGCCTGCAGATGCTCAAAACAGTGGAGAAATATCGTGAGATTACTGACTGAGCATGCTCAGAGTGTATGTGTTGAACGTGCGAAACCGCCATCGTTCACCTTGCTTTCTGCGCCATAGTGGGCGCGCACGTGACCGGTGGCGAGAAATCAGTAAGGTGAGGAGCCTGTCCGCGTTCCGGTCAGAAAAGTTCATTACCGGGGTGCCAGTATAAAGCACTCCCTAAACCACGTTCTGAAACGAAAATCGCTTTTCAAACCAAAACGTAAGTCACAACTTGCGGCATAACGCAAGGTGGGTTCCGCATCTTGCCTGACACGGAACCCACCTTACTATTTACCCCTTGCTACTGCCCTGGATCAGCTTCACTCCAGTCCGATGGACTTCATGGTGTGGAGCTTCAAGGACTTGATCTCAAGCGTGCCGGATTCGGCAACAAGCTTGATGGCGCGCGGGCCTTCGGAAGCGTAGCTGAAAGAGCTCATGGCCTGGCGGCCGTCGTTCACATACACTTCCACGCAGCCGCGATCCACAAACACGCGCAGCTTGAGTTCGCCGGAAGCCAGTTCCTCGGCGGAAAGCGGGGCGGTACGGTAGCCGCGATCACCCTGGGCTGCGGCCTGACGGTCGATTACCACACGACCGATTTGATCGTCGAATGCCACGTACGTGTAAGCGCCATCTTCAGTCGCATGAATCTTCAGACCAGCACGTTCCGCAGTGGAGGCGCTGAGATCGATGGTCATTTCGATTTCCACGGCTTCAGCATCATCAGCAATGGTCTGCTCGCCATTGACACCAAGTGAGATTGTGCCGAAATCGGTGGTGTTTTCGCGCAAGCCATCCATTTCGGCAACCGGAGCGGTGTGCAGATCGCCGTCGGCACCCAGCGTGATCTCGCGCGGAAGGGTCAGGTTGCCGCACCAGCCGTCATTCTGCATCGGAATCGGTTCAACGAACGGGCTCATCCAGCCGTATACGATCTGGCGTTCGCCGTCGTTGAACGACTGCGGAGCATAATAGTTGTGGCCGCAATCCCACAGGCGGAACTCGGTTTCCGGCTGGAACGCCTCACCCGGAGTCCACGTGCCGATCATGTAGCCGGCGTTGGAAACGTTGCGGTTCATAAAGCCGGAAGCCTTGGTGCCCATGGCAGAGAAGCCGATAACCCACTTCTCGTTTGCCTTCGGCGTCCTTGATCGGGAAGAAGTCCGGGCATTCAAGCATGAAGACGTTCGGATCCGGGTGTTCGAACAGCACGCGCTCGTAGGTCCAACGAACCATGTCGTCGGAGGAGAACAGCCACATCTGGCCACGCTTTTCAGCGGAGGAAACACCGAAGGTCATGTACCACTTGTCGCCGGTCTTCCAGACCTTCGGGTCGCGGTAGTGGTGATCGACCTTGTCGAGCGGGCAGTCGATGATCATGCCGCGCTTGGTGGCGCTGGTCAGCTCGTCGTTGTCCGGCTCGGCGAGCATCTGCACCTGCCAGGCGCCGCCTCTATAAGGG
>OAWJ01000291.1_pt1 | contig 50203 bp, 36 predicted proteins | sample 1517021 | NCBI WGS metagenome assembly OAWJ01 (sample SAMEA2580121, study PRJEB22360) | human gut metagenome | biome: human gut; feature: human-associated habitat; material: faeces | place: Denmark | collected 2008/2010
TACCGCCTTTGAGGTTGACAAACCACAGGGCCCCCACCCGCCTGTGTCGGCTCGCCGTGAACATAGGGCGGCTGACCTCCGTCGGCAGTCAGATTTACATTGGGGTGCTTTAAGATGTCATACTTAAAGTCCATAACAGGTCGTTCGCCACGCACAAAAAGAAGTGCGTAGCGGTTATCAAGCATACGCACTTCATCTGGGGTCATCAGCTCACGCCCTGACATCTGGTAGTTGGTGGAATAGTTTCCACTACGACCAGAGCTTTTCCCGTAGGTGTTGGTATCAATGGTTTCCTTGCCTAAAAGCTCTGACACATACTTGTGGGTGCTTTGCTCGTTGCCGCCCAGATACAAAAACTCATCGCAGTTGCCCACGATGCTTTCCCATTGCTTTTCAAACAGGGCTTTTAGCTGTGCCAGATTTTGCAGAATGATACTGACCGACACGCCACGGGAACGCATTACTGACAGTATCTTGTCAAAATCGTCTGGCAGGGAAACATTCGCAAACTCGTCCATAATAAAATGGCAATGCACGGGCAGGCTACCGCCGTACTTATGGTCTGCCAGATAGAAAAGTTGCTGAAAGAGCTGCGTGTATAAAATCGACACAAGGAAGTTAAAGCTCGTATCGTTGTCTGGTATCAGGGCGAATAAAGCGACTTTCTTTTCCCCCAGACTTGGCAGGTCAAGCTCATCGGTGGCGGTAAGCCCTGCAAGGCTCTCCAGATTGAATTTTTCAAGCCTTGCGGCAAGGGTTATCTGGATACTCTTTAAGGTCTTAGCCGAGCCTGAATGATAATCCCTGTAATACTTGAGGGCGATATGCTCTGGGTTTACCATCTCCAGACGGTCAAAGAGTTCATCAAGAGGGCTTACATAGCTGTCATCGTCCTCACGCACTTCGCCTGCCCGTAAAAGCTCCATAACCATCGGGAAGTTTTGTTCCTCTGGCGGTGCTTCATATTTGAGATAGAATACCAATGCCAGAAGTAGCATACTCGCCGCCGTATCCCAGAACGGGTCTTGCGACTGTGAGCCTTTCGGCGTGGTCGCCTTAAACAAGTTTGTTACCAACCTCTGAACATCGTTATCGTTCCGCAGATAGACAAAGGGATTGTAACAATGGCTGCGGTGCATATTGATAAGGTCAAGCACACGCACTTCATAGCCTTTCTTTTCAAGCAGACCGCCAATATCACGGACGATTTCGCCCTTTGGGTCAAGCACCACAAAAGAGGTGTTGCATTGCATAGCGTTGGGCTTGCAAAAAAACCTTGTCTTACCCGCACCAGAGCCGCCGCAAATCAAAATATTTAAGTTTCGGCGGTGCTTCTTTCCGTCCAAGCCGATACGCACATTCTGGGTAAGCAGCTTGTTCTCGGACGGGTCTTTATCTCGGTACTTCTTGTTGAGAGTACCTGTATTGCCCCATTTTGCCGAGCCGTGTTCCTCCCGCCTGCGGTAGTTCCTGCGTGTGGAGAAATAGATGCCGATGCCCATACCGTAGGCAAGCAAAAAAATAAGGACAGTCTTTACGCTGTCCTCACACACCGTTATGGAAAACGGATTATTTACTGCCACGGATAAGCCGCTGACTATCTCCACAATGCCGCCGCTGACATAGGGTGCTGTCAGCAGGGCAAGCCATACAACAGGAACGATGCCGCAGATAGAAAGGATTAAGCCCGTCTTTTGGTCGTTATCGTTCCTCATTGCACCTGCACGGAATGACCCTGACCTTTTTTGTCGGGGCGTTCGCCACCTTGTCAATCAGCTCGTCAACAGGGTCGGTGGGGCGTTCCTCCTGCAACTGCCGTGTACGCAAGGTGTTCAAGGCATTGATAACGATATTCTTGTCGTACTTGTCAAGTGCGATGTGGTATCGTTCTTCTTTCATAGGCTGCACCTCCGATTAGCGTTCCTGCTCTTTGTTCTTCGGCGGCTTGTTCTTTTCAAGGCTTTTAAACATATCGCTCTGGATTTCGCCCAGAACATCACGCATCGAGCCAAGCTCGCCTTTGAATACCTGCGTGTCCATTTCCGAAAACTCCCTCGGAAGCCTGTCAAAACTGAAACCTCTGGTGTCCACGCCGTAACGGGTGCTGACCATATAGGCAACGCAGAAGGATTTGAAATCGGAAGCATCACGGCTCTCGTTATGCTTGAAATCGAAAACCGCCACCGACACTTCCTTTGCCATACTCACAAAGAGCTGTTCCTCCGTAAGCCCTGTCTTAATGAAAATCGTCTGCTGTTTACTGTCATAGTAGGCAGGAATTTCAAGGTCGGCAACGGGAACAAAGGGAACGGGGCTTGCATCAATCATAGCCGATACAAGCTCACGCATCGTTTTCGGCTCTTGTGCCTGCTGTCTGTCCTTTGCCGATGTTTCGGAAATATCATAGACCACCTTTGCGTTGTAGCCCACCGCTTTCGTACCGTCATCACGGGTGTACTCTTTGCTTGGCTCAAGGATAACGATTTTCTGTGCGTCCTTGTTCACATAGACACGGCTCTGCTTCCAAGCGTTATAATCTTTGAGCTGTGTCGCTTCGGGCATCTGTGCCGATACCAGAACGGCGTTCGCCACCGAGTAGCGGTCAAAACGCCCCTGCACATCAAGATACTGGCGGAAGCTCTCGCCGTCTGCCATCATCTCGGAGCAGGTGTTGTCAATCAGCTCATAAGCTTCCTGCCGTTGTGCCTGCTTCTGGGCAGCCCATTCCGCTTTGTCAAAGGGCTTGCTGCCGTCGCTGAATACATCATAAATACTCATACTGTTTACCTCGTTTCTTTGGATTTTGGTTTCCTTTTCCGTTTCTGGGGCTGTTTATGCTCCGTCTTGCCTGCGGGCGGCTTCTTCGTCCTGTCAGAAGCGGGGCTTTTGTCCAGGGCAGAAGAAGTATCTGCTTCCTGTTCCTTTCGGCTCTCCTTGATTTTCCGCAGTTCCTCTTTGACCGATGGTTTTTTCTTAGTCATAGTAGCCCCCTCTGCGGATTTCTTTGGCTGCTCTGAGGTAGGCTCGGACAGAGGGGATTTTTCGGTCTTTGCCACCGAGGGGTTTGGGGCATTTTCCTCCTTTTGGATTGGCGTACCCATCAGGGCATCTAAGAGCTTGTCTTTCTCTGCCTTGTCCTGTACGCCGACGTCTGGCTCTGACTGACCTGCCTTTTCGTCTTTGGCTTTCTCCACATCGGTCACAACAGAAGCCGTTGCTTCCGATGCCAGTTTGAAGCGTTCCGCAATGCGGCTGATTTTCGATGCGTCCTCCGCACGGGCAATCACATCAACCTCCGCATTAGGGTCTTTGTTCTTACGGTCTGCAAGGACACAATAAAGAACGCCGTATTTTTTCGCTTCCTGCGTAAACTTCTTCAGGTCGCTGTTCCTTACGGTAAATACCTTTAACTCCTTGCCAGAACGGAGCATATTCGTAAGCCTTGCCTTGCCCTTTGTTTTCTGCTCCTCCTTGAGAATGGAATACAAAAGAATTGCGATATTCTTCGCACCTGCACCTGTGATTTTGGCAGCGACCTCAAAGCCCTCCAAGCTCATTCGGACGATTTGTTCTGCCGCTTCGCCGCCTGTGTTCATTCGTCATCAGCTCCTTTCCTTGCTGTTCATCTGCCCGTATGGTTGTTAGCTTTTCTTTGAGGGTATCGTTACGGGCTTCGATGCCCCCGCATAGTCTGACCTCCTTCCGTAAGAATTTCATTCTCTCCGTAATTTCCGTAAGCCGAGCCTTGACCGCTTCTTTTTCTTCGCCGCCTGATTTGCGAGATTTGGAATACAGTTCCTTTCGCTGTTCGGTAAGCTCCGACATTTCCATTTCCAGAGAGCCTTTATATGACAAGAGCTGCTCCACCGTATCAATATGATTGCGGCAGAGCAGCCTTGTTTCCTGTGATATGGCTTCCATCTTCATCAGGTCATCTTTCAAAAGATAATGAAGCCTTGCATAATTTTGTTGTCTGCCTTTTGGCAGGATACCGAGCCTGTAACAGTAGTGGAGATACAGCCCTCGCAAGCCACCGATTTTCTTCGCATTTTTGAGTGAGCCGTTCACACGGAAAACCTGTACGCTCTTTTGCGGCTCGGCAAATCTGGAAAATTTTACGGCATAGGAATTTTCCCTGATACGCTCCGTAATCCTCTCGTTGGTGTAATCCTCTCCGAGCTTATATAATCGCTTTGGGCGTTTCCAACCTTTGCCGATTATCGTCCAGTATTTGCGGTTGGGGTCAAAGCTCACACGGTAGCCCATCTCTGCCATCTGCCTGTCAAAATCTTTGAGCGTAAAAGATTTGCTGACAGCTTCGTCCACCGCCTGCCGAGCCACATTATCCCTTGTGGGCATACCGTTCTTTTCAGCCTGATACAAAGCATAGGGTTTCTTTTTTCCGCTTGGGTGTTCAATAACAGACAAAGCGTACTCCCTGCAAAGCTCATCGGAGCGTTGACGGAGCAGCCGCAGGTTGGCTTTATTATCGTGGTAGTGCTTCCCGTCCAAAAAGGAAACAGAGTTTACAACAAAGTGGTTATGCAGGCACTCGGTATTTAAGTGGGTGGCAACGATGACCTGAAACCTGTCGCCCCACATCTTTTCGGCAAGTTTTACGCCGACCTCGTGGGCAACCTCTGGCGTGACCTCGCCGTGCTTAAAGCTCTGGAAACCGTGATAGCAGACAATCTCGCTTTCATCGTTCCACTCAGCTTTGGCAACCATCATTTCCTCTCTGGCGGTGGCAGTATCGCAGTTGACCCCTGTGACGAAAAACCGCTTTTCCGTCTTGTCCTTGTTGGTTGCATACTCCATTACATCGACCAACGCCTGCAAGTCGGTTTCAGTGTATTTGGGGTTTGCGGTCTTTTCTGGGTTTTCGGCATAGTCTATCGGGTGGTCGAGCCTGCCTTTTACATCCCAGATTTCACACACCGCCATTAAGATACCTTTCGGGGAAGCAGATATTTTTTACGGACATCAAGCTGAAAATCGTGCCACTTCCTTGCTTCCTCACGGAGCATCGGCGTGTCGATAAAGTTCAGGGCGTTTGCTTTGGCGGCAAGCTGATTGATACGGTTGCCGATGGCAGACAGCTCACGCATTATCCTGTAAAATTCGGGGTCGGGCTTTTCGCAGAGCTGATAGCCCTTTACCATTTCTCTAAGGAACGCTTCTTTTGAGCGACCCGATTTTCGCACAAGCTCATAAAGATACTCGGCTTCCTCCTCGTTAAGACGGAAAAGTATCTGGACGCTTCGCTTTCTCATTTTCCAATCCCTCCTTTTTGGAGAGCCTGTTAATCTGCAAGCAGCACATCAGCACAACACCGACCAGACCGCCGAGCATTGTGCCGATGGTAAAAAACAGAAACTCACTCATTCTTAAAAACTCCTTTCTCATATCGGGGTATTAGGGGCAGCCCCCTAACAAGCGAATTTGGTATCCAAAGACTTTTGGATAATCAAATTCAGTGCTTGGTAAGACATTACTTAGTCCTCGTCCTCCAGACGGCACTCTCCACACATCGGGCAGAAGTACGGACAGTCCGAACATTCCTCGTGCTTCAGACATTCGTCCTCGTCCTCATCATCGGCTCTGTTTTCTGCCGTTCTTTCCTCATCGGCTTCCTGAATATCGGCTTCTCCGTAATCAAAATCATCGTCAGAAAAGTCGATAAGGTCGGTATCACAAAGAATAATCCTTACCTTTTCCGCCGCCTGTTCGGGGCTGTCGGCATAAACGGCAATGGTCTTTTCATAGTGTCCTGTCAGAGTTACATCATACTTTTTCAATGGTTAAATCCTCGCTTTCATTCTTAAAATCTGTTGTGGTTTGATTGTTTTCTTGGGGCAATATCAGCAGACAATCAACGGGCATCACTCCTTTCGCGGCTTGAAATCGGTCTTGCAATCCCCAGATAGGACAATAAAAAATCGTTGAAGTCCTTGCCGACAGGCGGAGGATCATCAACGATTTGGTAGTCTTTCTGCAACAATTCTTTTAAGGTGGCAGTACAAAGCCTGCCTGTCTTGTCGTTATCCAGATGCAGAAAGATAGTCTTAATATGGGGATTGGCGTTCAAAAATGTGGTTAGTGCTATGGGGATTTTGCTGTCTTTTATCTCTTTCTTAGGCTGATACACACCCGAAAGAGAGAGCAGATTTTCTGATTTGTAGTCCTTGCCCTCACACTTTAGATAGGTAGCATAGGACAATAAATCAATGGCGGCTTCAAATAAATGCACCGAAGTTACGGGTTTATCTGCCAGAAGTCGGAACGAATACCGCTTGTCGCTGCCCGATGCATCGCCCTTAAAAGAGCTGCCTATCGTGCTGCGGTAGGCGGCATACTTGGGCGTTCCGCTTTCGTCCTTGCCGACAAAAACGGCATTGTGGTACTTAACGCTTTCAAAAATCGTACTGTCTGCAATGCAGTCCTGTATGATTGAAAGGTCAATCCCACGCCCGAAAAGGTAGTCGGTCACTCGGTTACAATCACGGTTTCTCGGTGGCAGGAGCAATACCTTTGGCTCATCTTTGGGTACGGAAACAGGCGGCGGCTTCCAGTCTGCCGTAATACCTGTGAGTATTTCCACGGCTTCCACAAAACTGTACTCCCTGACCTTAATGAGATAATCAAGGGCAGAAACACCACCGAAACCTCTCGACCACCAATACCACTTGCCGTTGGAAATCTTCAAGCTGTCGTGTTCTTTCGTGCAGTAAACATTGCCCGCCACACGCTTTAGGTTGCTTGGCTCATACCTCTGCAAGTAAGAAAGCAAGTCCATCTGCCGTGCCTGCTCAATCACGGCAGGGTCAAGCTGCACATAAGGTCGGTTACTTCTCATTCAATAAAATCACCTCCTGAAATAGAAAAAGCCGAGGGGCTTTCGATTAAGAAAACTTCTCGGCTATGTAATGCATTAAATAATTTGTATTGGTCGAGCAATGCTATCGTCCTCATTTATCAACTTTCCTGCAATATATTTTTCAAATATACCAAGCGATAAAAATGTGACTATTTTATCTGTGTCTTGCAATTCTAACTCTATCGGCTTAGATGACAAAAAGATAAGATGTACCGATATATTTTCATCAACGCCAATAAAAGATTTTATTTTATCTGGCTCCGACATAACGAGGTCGTATCTACGCCTGCAATGGTCATAATATCCATCTTTTTCAAACAATTTTTTATAATCTGTAACCAGTCCACTTGAATTTAATGAGTCAGAAAAATACTTAGCTTCAATCAAAAACAATTCTTTGCTTTGTTCGCTGTAATACACAACATCAAAATCGCCATAATTTATATCTCTTTCGCCAAAAATCCTTTGGTATTTTACATCTTTTTCATCAATTTTAGGAGTATAAACATCATTGAGCATTTCTCGAATTTTATCAACCAAAATATCTGAAAGTTCTTGATTTCTACTATTCATAGCATTTGAAAGGTGGTCTGATTTATTTGTATAACACATACCCCCGTTACTAAAATATGATACCCATAACTGCTTCGCCTGCTCTGTAGCCCCATATGAAATCAAAACATTTCCATCTTCAAGACCTATAAATGGTCTTAACTCGTGGCGTTCTTTATTCGTTCCCATTACCCAGATAATATCTTCATTTTTTCTTAATTGCTGCTTAACTTTTGCCTTTGTCAATACAAAGCTTTCATAAAAGGCATTACCGTCTATTTGGGGATTAGTATAATTCTCCACCAAATAAATAAAGTATTCTTTACTTATAACAGTAAGAGATTTATCATCTCCACGTAATATATCATCTTGAAAACTTTTGATTGCTGCTAAAAATAATAAAAATTCAACACCATAAGTTTTCAAAAAACCTTTACCAAAAGAGGTATCATTTGCATCTGGAGTAAGGGGTTTTTCAACCAAAATATTTTGATTACCTGCTATTGCAGTATTGAAAAAAATTATTGGATGGTACTTTAATATTTCAGCAGGAGTGTTTCTTTCTGGAATAATCTTTAATCCATAGAACAATTCTTGTCCTGTGTTTTTAGATAAAGTCAAAAGTGAAACTCCTTGTGAGGCAAAACCATATAAATACAAATCAATCATTAAATCTATATCCATTGAAAAGCCTCTGTCTTTTGCTTTTGACATTGTATCAATATCATGTTGATATAAAATACCGTTTTCAATCCAAATATTACAAGAATCTATTATAGTTCTCATAATATCTCTGTTCTCAATGAAGGTATCAATTACACTTGGATTATCAATATTTAGCTCTGAGAGTTTAACTCTCGCTTCCTTTTCGCTCAAATAAAAAGAATGAACCTCATCAAAGATATAGTAAAGTTTCATAAGCATATCATAAGAGTTTTCATTTTTAAGGCGGTAAAGAATACGCTCCTGTATTGTTGAAACAATATTAAGCAACAGTTTGATAGCCTTGTCACGCTCTGTGATTTCTATTTCACTCTTTCCAAAAAATTCTTCAAATCTATTTTTTAACTTTTTATCTGAAACTCTCATACATCGCCAAAACGGTCTTGTTTGAAAAAACATACACATACATCTAATCTCCTATACATATTTATAAATTATAAGACTTCTTTTATATGAATTTTTCTACCTCTCGGCTATGTAAAAACGGCATCAGCTTTACGCCAATGCCGCCTTTGCTCGGTTATAAAATCCCTGCCTTTTTCAAATACCCTACGCTGTCGTAGCAGCCACGGAAGTAAACCGACTGCATCTCCATATCGGTCAGCCTGTTTTTTAACTCCGTTACTTTGATAACAGCGGCACATTCCTCCTTTGTAAGTTCTGCCGCCTGTTCCGCATCGAACACACCCAACACTTTCGGATACTGCTGATACAGGCTCTCAATCTCGTCCTGAATGGCTTTGTATTCCTCATTCTCTTTAGAAAGATTGGCAACAACAGAGCTTAGATATTCGTTGAATATATTGCTGTGGGTATCTACAAAGGTTTCAAATCTAAACGCTCCAGACATCGTTTACACCTCCGACTTGTAGCTATCTGACCTTATTATACTGCCCAGAGTAGGGCAATACAAATCTGCAAATGACTTTATCGCTCCCGATTTTCACATTTTCTTTCAGGTGGCTCGTCGCTTTGCTCTGGTTCGGCATCAAGTACGGCAGGGTCTTTCTGGTCTAAATTCAATTCGATATTCAGAGCGTTCAGCCGTTCCGATTTTTCTTTCAGTTCATCTTCAAAGGCAAAGGGCTTTTGTACCTCAACCTTTGCGGTTTCAAACTGTGAGATAGTTTCCGTTCTTTTGGTCTTGGCAGCTTCCAATCTGACAGGGAGCTTTGCAAACTCGTTCTCAATTCGGGTCAGGTTTCCCAGAGGGTCAGAGCCTAAATCTACCTTGTACTTTGCCTTTCCGCAAAGGTTAAGACAATAGTGGGCATTGACCGTATCATAGAAAACTTCCATTTTGAAGCCACGGTAACTGCCGATTTCGGTAGGTGCGGACAGCGGATATTCCTTACAGATAGCAATTAACATTTCGCCTGCGGCTGCCTTTTCGGTGTACTTAATCCCCCGCAGGGTCATCGGACAGAACTTTTCCTCACCCTGCGGCTTGTTCTGCTCGGCAAGAACGGTATCAGCTTCATAGCAGACAATACGCTGCTCATACTCCTTAATGGTCTGCGGAAAGTATTTGAGCATCCTGTCCTCAAGGTCGTAATGTTCGGAAAGGTAGCTTTGTTTCAGCACTTTGAGCTTGGAAACCTGAATGTCCAAATCCATTTTTTCCTTAAAACGCTCATCGCCTGTGGCAAGCATTTTGACCTCCGCAAAGGACAAAGCAACCTCGTCCACATCTTCGGCAGAACGGACAGGGCTTTTACTCGTCATTATCTGGCTGATAAATTTCTGCTTGCTCTCCACAAGCTGATAGAGGTAGGCATCAAAGGTCTGCTCGGTCACATAACGGTAAACCTCAACCTCTGGAAACATATTTCCTTGCCGTTCAATACGTCCTTGACGCTGTTCAAGGTCAGAGGGTCGCCACGGACAGTCGAGATTGTGAATGGCGATAAGCCTGTCTTGAACATTCGTGCCTGCTCCCATTTTCGGGGTAGAGCCTAACAATACACGCACTTCGCCGCTTCTAACTTTGCCGAACAGCTCTTTTTTCTGTGCATCGGTGGTGGCTTCGTGGATAAACCTTATCTGCTCGGCAAGAACGCCACGGGCGATGAGCTTTTCCCGAATATCGTCATAGACATTAAATGTGCCGTCATTCTTCGGGGTAGACAAGTCGCAGAATATGAGCTGCGTTGCCCTTGTGTCGGCGTGTTCCTCCCAGATACGGTAGACATTGTCGATACAGGCGTTGACCTTGCTGTCTGGGTCATCAGGCAGCATCGGGTCAATCATTCTCTGGTCAAGAGCGAGTTTACGCCCGTCATTCGTGATTTTGAGCATATTGTCGAGGTTCGGCTCAACAAGCCTTGCCCGTACTTTCTCAGCTCTCTTGGCAAGCCCCGCCACCATTTCGGTCTGTATCTCGCTCGGCTTTGTCTTTACATTGTGGTAATTGACCTTTGGCACGGGGAGCTTTAGCATATCGGCGGTCTGTATATCTGCCACCTCACGGAACATCAGCATCAGCTCTGGAAGATTAAAAAACTTGGCAAAGCGTGTTTTCGCTCGGTAATTCGTGCCTTCAGGTGCAAGTTCCAGAGCTGTGACCGTTTCGCCAAAAGTGGAAGCCCAACTATCAAAGTGCTGCAAACCGTTCTGTACCAAAGTATCATACTGCAAGTACCTCTCGACAGAGTAAAGCTCCACCATTGAGTTGCTGACAGGCGTACCCGTTGCGAATATCGTGCCACGATTTCCCGTGATTTTGTCCAGATAGCGGCATTTCATAAATAGGTCGCTTGACTTCTGGGCTTCGGTCTGGGCAATTCCGCCCACATTCCGCATCTTGGTATAGAGGTACAAATTCTTATAAAAATGGCTCTCGTCAATGAACAGGCGGTCTACGCCGAGCTGTTCAAAGTCAATAACCGTATCTTTACGCTTGGTATCATTGAGCTTGTCGAGCTTCGCTTTAATCCCTTTTCGGGTTTTCATAAGCTGCTTGACTGTGAACTGTTCGCCCTTGCTTTCCTGCACATCGTCAATGCCACGCTCAATATCATCGAGCTGCCTTTGAAGCTGTTCCCTCTGGCGTTCAATGCTCATCGGGATTTTTTCAAACTGGCTATGCCCGATAATGACCGCATCATAATCGCCTGTGGCAATACGGGAACAGAACTTTTTGCGGTTTCCCGTTTCAAAATCCTGCTTCCTTGTCACAAGGATATTGGCACTTGGATAGAGCCGCAGGTACTCGGAAGCCCACTGACCGACCAGATGATTTGGCACAACGAACATTGCTTTATTACATAGTCCGAGCCGCTTGCTTTCCTGTGCGGCGGCGACCATTTCAAAGGTTTTTCCTGCTCCTACCTTGTGGGCAAGGAGCGTATTCCCGCCGTAAAGGATATGGGCGATAGCGTTGACCTGATGGGGTCTTAGAGTAATCTCTGGGCTGATACCGCCAAAAGTGATATGGCTGCCGTCATACTCACGGGGGCGTACTGAATTAAAGGTATCGTTGTAGTACCTCACAAGGCGGTTTCGCCGTTCTGGGTCTTTCCATATCCAATCCTGAAACGCCTGCTTGATAACTTCCTGCTTTGCCTGTGCCGCCGTGGTTTCCTTTGCGTTGAACACCGCTTTTTTGTTGCCGTGTTCGTCATACACATAATCGAAGATACGGGTATCTCGCAGGTTTAAGGTGTCCTCAATAATGCGATAGGCGGAAGCCCTCTTTGTACCATAGGTGCTGTCCGCCTTTACATTTCCAATATCGGAGCTTTTGTTCTCAATAAACCAGTCGCCGTTCATCGGGGTGTAGCGTACCTTTAGCCTGCCCATTGCATAGCTTGACGGGGTTAATAGCTCCATAACAAACCGCTGAATATCCTCCTGCGGTATCCAAGTCGTACCCAGACGGACAGAGATTTCAGCCGCAGACAGGTCTTGCGGTATGACCTGCTTTAAGGCTTCCACATTGACCGCAAGCTCTGGGTCATTCTTTGCTGCGGCTTCGGCGGTTACGAGCTTCGCCCGTACATTCCCTGATAAATACTCATCGGCGGTCACATACCTTGCAGGCTCGGCGGCAGGGATACGGAAGATAACGCCCTGTAAATCAGCAATCAATTCTTCCTGCGTCTTACCCGTGAGCTGTTCCATAAAGGGTAAATCAACATGGGCTTTCTCCCCGATAGACAGGGCAAGAGCTTCGCTCGCCGTTTCCACGGAAGTGATTTCACGGTGGGGCTTTATCGTTCGTTTCGTAAACATATCCGCTTTCCGCTTGAAGTTTCCCTCATCGTCAAGCACCTCCAGAGAGCATAAAAGGAAGTAGCTCTCGTCTGAAGCAAAGGCAAGATAATTTCCTCGGCTGTTGATAAGCCCGTACTTTTTAGCAAAAGCATCATACAAGCGGTTTAGGTTTTCCTGCTCGGTCTGTATCATTTCCTCTGGGTAGTCCTCGGTCTGATACTCAATGAGCTTTCTCACGCAGTCACGGATTTCGATTAGCCCTTTGATACGGTTTCCGGCAGTCATAGATACCGCCGCAGGGGTCATAATGTCATTCTCACGGAAACAAACCTTGCCGTCCACCAATGCAAAAGAGAAATTCCGCACATTGGTGTCAGCAGGGATAACCTCGTCCTGCTCATCGGAGATTTCGTCAACCTCATTCTCATACTCTGGGATTTCTCCCTGAATGTTCTGGACAGCGTTGTGCAACAGCTCTGACAAAGGAATATCCTGATAGGCTTTACAGGCACTATCCATTCCAAAGCGGGTGCTTTCCATTTTCATTTCACCCAAAATCATCTCTGGGTGCTGCACAAAATAGCTGTTCATCGTAATGCCGTTTTCGGCAGTATCAAAGTGTACCCAATCTGGCTCGACATCAATCACTCGGTCACGCTTCTGCAAAAAGAGAATATCACTCGTGACCTTCGTGCCTGCATTTGCTCGGAAAGTGTTATCGGGAAGCCTGATTGCTCCGAGCAGCTCGGCTCTCTGGGCGATATACTTACGCACCTCTGGACTTGCCTTGTCCATTGTTCCCTTTGAGGTAATGAACGCCACCACGCCGCCTGTGCGTACCTTATCCAGAGCCTTTGCAAAGAAATAGTCGTGAATAAGGAATTTCTGGGCATTGTAGCGGCTGTCATTGACCTTAAAATCTCCGAAAGGCACATTGCCGATAATCACATCAAAGTGGTCGTCTGGCAGCTTCGTTTGCTCAAAGCCCTGTACGGCAATGTTCGCTTTCTGATAGAGTTGCTTTGCAATCCTGCCTGTGAGTTCGTCGATTTCCACGCCGTGGAGCTTGCTGCCTGCCATACTGTCGGGAAGCAGACCAAAGAAATTGCCTGTACCGCAGGACGGCTCTAAGATGCTGCCCTCAGAAAATCCCAGACGGTCAAGGGCTTCATACATTCCCTTAATCACAACGGGCGGCGTATAGAACGCCGTCAAAGTGGACTCCATCGCCGCACGGTATTCCTCTGGCGACAGGCTTGCGTAAAGCTCCTGAAACTCGTTTGCCCACGCTGCGTTATTCTCGTCAAACGCCATTGACAGACCGCCCCAACCAACATACTTTGAAAGGGTTTCCTGTTCTTCGGGCGTGGCAAGGCGGTTTTCAAGCTCCAGTTCGTGCAAGAGGTTGATTGCCGCCATATTGTTACGGAACTTTTCTTTTGCACCGCCTACACCTAAAGTATCCTCGGTAATGCGGTAGTTGTGCCGTAAAGCAGAGGGAACGGCAGACTTCTCAACTTTTTCTTCGGGCGGTAGCTCTGGCTGTTCCTGCTCCAAAAGACTTCGGATATAGCCGATTTTCTCCACACGGTTGATAGGGAAACCTACGCTATCCTTAAAAGTGATGTCACGCATCAACACATCGCCGCTGACTTTCCTAATGCTTTCAATGAGATAGCGGCGGTTATCTATGACGATTTCCTTGCCGATAAGGTCAGAAGTATCCTGCTCCTGTCTGCTTCGCTCTGCATCTTTTTTGGCGAACAGATTGATAATATTTTCGGCACTATTTAAGGTGTCTGCATATTCCTGTGCTTCTTCCTCAGTTTCAAAGGTCTGATAAATACCGCCTACATCATAATACTGTCCGTCTTGTCCCTCTGGTATGCTGTTATCCCGTATGATAAACGGGTCTGCAAAGGCATCGGAAGTCTGCTCTACGGTGTAATGGGGTACTGCACGGTTAGAAGCAACAGGTATGCCTTTTTCTTTCGCAAGCTCCTTAAAGTCTGACAGAGTATCCGCATCCATAACCATTCCGACCAACTCGCCGTTTTCATCAAAGTTCATCGCTTCATCAATCAGAAAATGGTAAAACTCCGTGCCTTGCCACCGATTTTCTTCGTCTCTCGCAACAATAACACCGTTTTCATCGGACAGACCAATATCGTCCATTTTCATCTGCGAAAGCACATCTCGCAGAATATCAATTTCCCTGTCTGTAACTGAGCGTGTTTCCTCGGCAGGGGCAAACCATTCCTTTTCAAAGGACATTATCTCGTCAAAGAGCTTTCTGTCCTCTGGGGTCAGGTCTTTATGCTGCTCCAGATACGGAATAAACACATCACGCCCCCACCGCAGGCTTTCCATCTGCTCACGGTAGTAATCCTCGCCCTGCCGTTTCCACTCTGGGATAAACGGGCAATTCGGTGTCAGGCAATAATCATAGAAATTCTTGATATGGGCAATCAAATCGCCCTCGCCGTCGCCAATATCAAACCGTCCGTCATAATGGAAATCCTCCCCGCCGATAGTAACGGTAATAGCAAAATCCGTCTTATGATACCAACCTATATTTTTATCGCCCTCACGCTCACGGTGCTGCTTTTCGTCCAGAACGCCGAGCAGATAATTACCGAGGGCAAAGCTCAAATCGGTGTAGCGGTCATTAAACTGCCTGTCATAAAAGGCAGGGTGTTCCGAAAAACCGATAGAAAACTGGATGCCGTCTGGCTTTTGTTCAGGCGGTGTTTCCTTTTTCTGCTTCTCGGTCACAACGACCTTTAAGTGGTCGTTGGCAGGGTTTTCCTTTAACTTTTTCTCAAACTCTGTCCGTCCATAGCTCTGACCTAAAATAGGGAACTGCTCGTTTTGAAGATATACGCTGTTATCCTCAATCGAAGTAACTACATATTTATCCGCACCGATATATACCACATCGTCCTCGTGGTAGAGGTAGCGAAGCGGATACAACTCCAGAAGCTCCTGCGAAAAACGCCACGCATTGCTGCGGCTGTAAACATCAGAAGTTTTACCCTGTACCAGAGCAAGGAAGTCAATGAGCTGCTGAACAGTAGCGGGGTCGCCTAAGTGCTGTTCCATCTGCTCGGCGGTCACATCGGCAAGGTCGTTTCTGTTTACATTTTCAAGCAGACCTTTTTCGTAACCGTCCAAGTCACGGATAAAATCGGATAGCCGCAAAGAGAGCGTATCCCGTTTATCAGCAGGGGGCAGGTCACGATGAGCATCAATAAATCTCTGCCTGTTCACTTTCTCCTGCGTGTCGATTTCATACTGCGGGGCTTCCACACTCTTTAGATATTCGGGATAGTGGTCTTTCTCTTTCTCATTCAGATAGCGGTTATTCTTTATCAACTCACGCAGCCGCTTTTCCACCTTGCTCCAAGAAAGGATAAGTTCGGGATTGGTGTATGAGCCGTGCTTTTCAATGTGGATACCTTTGCCATCGTGGGAATGACCACCCTTTGTTCCGTCTGGGTAATCGTGCGTACCGCCGCCAACACCGTATTCCTGTTTCAGAAAAGTAATGTTGGCTTTACTATCTTCATGCTTTCCAAACTGACGGTAGATACGGTACTTCCCATTTTGAAAACCGCTTCCCGATACCAGAACAGAGTCAATATCTTCCTGTGAAACAACAAAAGCAGAGGATTTTTCGTCCTCTGCTTCAGCTATCATTTCAATCTGCTCGTCTACGGTAGGGAGATTAGCCCTGACCTCGGTTTCATTGGCGATGCTTTCATCGGCGGGTTGTGACCTGTCTAATTGTAAATCAGCTCGGTCAGTATCACTTCCTCCGCCTGACTGCGGATGTTGTTCATCAGTCCGACCCACTGCATCGGGGCTTTCGCTTTCAGTTCCTCGGTCACGCCCTGTTCGGCTTGTAGCTGCTTCGTCAGAAGCTCCAACCGTTGTAGTGCCGTCTGCTCTGTCTTGTGCAGGTATTCGTTCAGCCTGCCCGTTGTCAGCAGGTTGAGGTAGGTCACTCTCTTGTGCTGCTCCAGATAATCCCTGTGCATCAAAGCGTATCTGCCAAGCGGAAGCTCTGGCTCTGTCGCTAATGTCAGGTCGGGAATAAGATAATCGCCCTGTTTGGTGTAAGTGATTTCGTTCATTGTATTTGCTCCTTTCGGGTTGTTCTCTGCCTATATCATACCGAGCCTGCGGTTTCGGTACAAAGGTGCGATTTTGGGTTTTCTCTGCCATTTGCACATCTCGGATAGTCAGGGAGATTTCCCTGAGTGCCATTTCCGCAATATCGCTCGTTGCAATACCGAGGGCGTTAATGGTGGCAGGGGTATTAAAATTGATAATATCCTGAAAATCCTCACGGTCAAAAAACTCGCCCGTGTCCAGACCGCAGCGGCTGATCAGCATAAAAGCAACGCTGTTTGCTGCCAGCCGCTTATATATGACCTCTACATTGAAATCGTCCAGTTCTTCTAAAAAGCTGTCCTTTGTGCAGTCCTTTAACTGTGAAAAATAATCTGGAAGATTGTCCTCAACAGCGTTCTTTGCCGTTTCCATTAAGACAGAAGCAAGGTCAGAGCCTTCCACCTCTCCAAACCTGTCCGAGAGCCTTTCCATAACAGCCTGCTCGTATTGCTCATTCATCTGCCATATCGGAACGGGGCGGCTGCCATAATACCCTTCGTGCGTATCTGACACATCAAAGTAATATTTCAGCGTGTTCCTGCGACCTTTCGGGTCAAAGACCGCTATGCCTTTGCTGTCCTTATTGACCCACCGCCGAAACTGTTTGTTCCAAGTTTCAAGCTGTGCCACGGCAACGGCATCAGGGCGTTGGGCATAGATTAGGAGCTGTTCGTCAAAGCGGCATTTATAGTTGCGGCAGGCGGCAGCTAAAAATCCCTGCCACGCCTGCGGATTTTTCGCAACGGCAACACCTGTACGCCGATACAGCTCTGTGATTAGCTGATACTTCGCAGCCATTAGGTTTCCACCTCCTTATAGATTTATTTTGGGTCATTCATTGGCATCGCCGCCAAAAAAGGAAATGACCTTGTTTGCCTTGATACTTTTTTGCAGGTCATTGATAAGGGAAATATCCGCAACCGTAATACCCTGCATTGAGAGAATATCGTCCATTGTCATAGCGGCAATGGCTTTTTCATCGGTAAAACCTGCTTCCAAAATCTTGTTTAAGACCTTGACCGCTTTCTGGTTTACTGCCATTTGTCAGTCCTCCTATCGTTCTAAATCCTTGTGCTTCGGGGCTTTTTCCTGCCCCTTGACTTTGGCAAGGGCTTCTTTTGCCCAATCGGGCATACATTCGGGCTTGATTTCCCCAAGCACATCGTACCTTTCCCATCTGGCTCTTTCGCCCGTGGCAAGGCAAGTGCCAAACACCGCCTGACCTCTGCCGCCTGTTGCACCGTTGCCGCCCTCAGCCAAGATAAGCTGATAGGCCGGGTGCTGATATTCATACCGCTTCGGCTCGGCATTGAGAACGACAACCTTGCCGACGATATTGCTTTTATGGTCGTCAGGAATACAATACTCCTTTGTGAACACGGCTTTGTCAAAAGGAAACTTTGACAGCTCGGCTCTGGTGCGGTCAATCTGGGATTGTACCCGTTCCGTGAAAATCTCCATTGCTTCCAGATAATCATCGGAAGCAACGCCCTCAGTTGCCCACGCTGCTGACAGCGGGTTGTGGTAGTCGCAGTAGCAGACTAAAAAGGGATACTGTTCCTTTTTATCCACGGCAAGCACAACCTCTTTATCCCCAACATAGATGCTCTGGGTCACTTCATAATTACCGAGCATTCTTTTTTCTTCACTCATTCGGCTGCTCCTTTCGTTCTTTTTTAGCTTTCTGCTCGTCTAAAATCTTACGGATACAGACATCGCAGAAAATAATTGCCCCGTCCTTATATCGGGGATAAGGACAGGCCGTACAGTCATATTTCTTTTGCTTATCGCTCACGGTCATCACCATTTTTCTGCTTCGGGGCAGCTTGATTGTACGGCATACGGCACTCCGTTTGATACCGTTCATTCAGCTTCTCCCGTGCGACAGAAATATCATTGCAGTAGTAGCCCCAGAAATAGTTATCGCCGCCCTTACAGTACCAACACACATAAGGGTTAGGGGCATTAGGGTTATGACCGATGACAAGCTCGTTACTCCCGATAGTACAGCTCTCTATGATTTCATAGCTCCCATTGGAGCGTTTTTCTTCGTCCATAGACACCTCTCATTCTTTGGCATACTTCCGATATGCCTTTTCGCCTGTTGCCCGAAGCCGCTGCATACGGGCGTTGCCTGACAGTTCTGGGTGCTTCGCCTGCAATTTGCGGCGTGTCCTGCTGACACTTTCAAAGCTCGGCAGACCGAGATATTTATACTGTGTCATTATTTCCGCAAGGGGGATTGCCCCCGCATCTTTCAGGCACACATTACAAAGGGCAAGGTACAGCACCATATCGTCATTTCGGGCATCTTCGTTCTTTTCCAGAATAGCCCTGACTTTCTTTTCAACGGTCTTTAAGTTCCGCATTGGATACCTCCATATATGGAAAGAGGGCGGCATATTTCAGCCGCCCCCGTTCCTGCATTTTATGGGTCACTTATTCTTTCTGTGACGGATATTGAGCCAGAGTGCCGCACCGCCGATAAAGACGACAAACACGATGGCAATGATAGTCTTTGCGTCCATTCCTTAGTCCTCCTTTTTCTTTTTTCTGCCCTTAAAGCCAACAACGCCGAGAACGCCTGCACCGATAAGGGATACTGCCGCAAGGCTTACCCACAAGGCAGGATTGAAGTCATCGCCTGTTTTCGGTGTGTCACGAAGCTCGTTGTGCATCTGGACAATCGTGGTTGCTCCGACCTTGACCGTTGCCTGCTTGTCGGCAGGGAGAATATAGCCTGCGGAAGCATTGTCGCTGACCTCGGAAACGGTGTACTCGCCAATACGCAAGCCCTCAATGAAGATTTCGCCGTTTTTGTCGGTCTTAAAGGTCTGGTCATAGTCCGTGCCTGTTACCCTGAAAGAGAAGCCCTCCAGTTTTCCATTAGAGGAAGTCTTAACGATTTTCAGAGAGCCTTTCTGTGCAGTGTTGATAAAGCCAACGCCTGCTTTGTTCTCTACGACATAGGTCTTGCCGTTTTCCTCAATGGATACGCCATACACGCCCTCGTCAAGTACAAAGCCCTCTGGGGCTGTCTTTTCACGGACAAGGTATTTTCCATATCTGAGGTCGCCCATCTGGTAAACGCCTTTTTCCACTTCGCCCATTGTTCCGAGCAGCTCATCGTCTTTGTCGAGCTTTCCGTCGCCGTTCTTATCGGCATAGACTTCAAAGACCGCACCTGTCAGCTTGTTTTCAGGGTAATCCTCGTCCACCTTAGTCAGCTCAATTTTGCCTGTGATATAGAAGTTGACAAGCTCGATTTCCACAACCTCGTCCACCTTGCCGATAGTAACAGGGATTTCTTCCTCGGAGAGTACAAAACCTTTCGGGCTTTTGATTTCACGGATTGCCCAAGTTCCATACGGTACTTTTGCAAAAGAAAAACTACCGTCATCAGCCGATGTGGTAGTCTTAATCGCATTTTCCTTTGTAAACTCGGTTGTACCCACCTTAAAGATGCCGATAACAGCACCGCCAAGAGCTTTTCCGTCCTCATCAGACTTCTTACCGCTTACAGAGCCGTAAATCAGCTTGTTTTCAATGGCGTTGCCCTCGTTTGCCGTGATGTGGACAGTAGCGGTTTCCTGACCTGCATACTCAAAGTTTACAGGATATTTGGTATCGCTCGTAAGATAAGCCGCATTGGTCTTGATTTCCTGCACATAGTAGCTGCCAATCGGCAGGTCGCTGATTGCTTTGCCGTGACCATTCTCATTAAGGAAGATGACCTCAATCAGACCGTCAGCAGGGATAGTCTTTCCGTCTGCGGCAGTCAGTTCCTCGGCTGCATACAAGCCAAAGGTTACATCGGCAAACTCGCCGTTTTCGCCCACGCCGTAATCCTTGTCAATTTCAAGGGCTTTCACAAGGTCGATTTTCACACGCTGACGCTCGTTCACAAAACCTGTGGCAGTTTCCGTTACGGCGATTTCCTGACCTGCATACACAAGCTCAACGGCGTGGATTTCCTCATTCAGTACGAAACCGAACGGAGCAGTAACCTCTTTGACCTCGTATTTTCCAAGATATAGCTCCTTGGATTTTGCCGTACCGTCTTTGCCTGTGGTAACAATATCCACAACCTCGCCCTTAGAAGCTCTGAGCGTTCCGTCCAGAGTATAAATATCCTCGGCGGCGGTAATCTCATAGACCGCACCCTCCAGATTGCCGACAGAGAAGATAGGCTGATACAAGCCTTTGTCGCCTGCAACGGTGCTGAACACCTCGCCAGATTTAGTTACGGTAACTGTGCCTTTCTGTGCCATATTGGAGCGTACCACTTCGATAACGGTAATGCCGCTTTCTTCTTCTGAATTTTCCTGCACCACATCAAAATAGACAGGCTCGGAGTTCAGCACATAACCATAAGGGGCTTGCACCTCAACCAGAGAATAACCCTTGCCGTATTCCAAAGTCTGCGGTGTGATAAGGTCGCCGTCTGCGGTGGTGTAGAAAGTATCAATCGTTGTCACTTCGGGGTAAGTGAAAGTCATAGATACAAGGCTGCCGCTTGGGTCATAAATCTGGAAGCCTGCACCTGCATACGGGATTGTCTTGCCTGTTTCCGCATCTTTCTTGACAATCTTGATATAACTCTCAAAGTTTGCGTTGTTGATAAGATAGCGGTAGGTCTGACCGTCCTGATTGATAAATACATCAAAAGGCTTCATCAGCTCACGACCCTCCCAACCAGAGGTCTGCTTCACGGTATAAATGCCGTATGGCATATCCTTACTCTGGGCAAAGCCGTTTTCATCGCAGGTAAACGTATCATGCTCGGTTTCCTTTGCTGCTTCATAGCTGCCTGCGGCTTTCAGATAAACCTCAAAAACAGCCCCTTCTTCAGGTGTTTCAATCTGTGTTTCGCCGTTGTCGGTGTGCTTGATAATGGAGATGTTACCCTTAATGACCTGTTCATTCACGGCGTTTTCCGTGCTGTTCAGTTCCACGGTATAAAGCTCTGGCTCTGCACCGACCTTATGAATGGTGGTGTCGAGCAGATAGCCCTCGGACGGGCTGATTTCTCGGATAGTCCAGTCATTGTCACAAATATAATACTTGGTCGTAAACTGACCGTTTGCATCGGTGGTATAAGTGTCAATGAGTTCTTCGCCCTTGTAAATGCCATACACCGCACCTGCAAGGGAAGCGTCGCCCTGCGGCTTTCCTGTTTCTGCATCGGTCTTTGTGACCGTCACATTGAATTTTTTGAGAATGTTGTGGAAACTGCGGTTTGTGACCTTGTTCCATTCAATCGGTGCGGTCTGGGAAGCAGGAACGACATAGCGGATTGCGGTATCTACTTCCTCTAAGGTGTAAGGGGTGTTGCCGCTGATAAGGACATTTTCAAACTTTGCAACGCCCTTTGCATTGGTTACGGCATATTCATCAACGGGATAACCGCTAAGGGAAGTTCCGTAAAGGTGGAATTTCACGCCCTCCACCAGATTATCCTCGGAAGTTTTAACCACTTCAAGGCTTCCACGCTTTAAGACATTACTGAAAGTGACGGTTGTGGTCTTGCCGCCGATAAGGGTAACGGTCTGGGTCTGCTGCGGCTCATATTTATCAATCGCCTGTTCCGTAATGGTGTAGGTGTCAGGCACTAAGCCTGCCACGGTAATATTACCGTTCTTGTCGGTCTTAACTGTCTGGTTGAAGTCCTTGCCCTTAATGGTAAACTGGATGCCCTCTACAATGCCGTCCTCGGAAGTCTTTTTCAGGGCAATCGTGCCTGTCGGGGTTTCCACATTGATATAGGCGGCTACGGTATCGGCATTTTCAACGCCTGTTACCAAGTCCTGCAAGTTCGGGTCACCGTAGGCAATCAGCTTTGCACTACTGCTGACTGTCGGCACATTGTTTCTTGTTGCGGTAATGCGTACCATACCGTCAAAGGCTTTGGTAGAGCTGATAGTCAGCTTGTTGCCAGATTTTGACACACTTACCTTACTGTCAGAGCTTGAAAAGGCATAATCGGAAAGGACGCCGTTGCTGTCCGTAAAGGTCAGCGTATATTTGCCGTCCTTATAGGCAAGCTCCTTTGTGATGCCGTTTTTACTGCCCGACATAAAGCTCGGAATGGTGTGATGCCCGCCCATCAGCGAAACAATCTGGTCGTATGCCGCCTTTGCTCCGCTGTTAGCATAGTTAGAGCCAAAGTGCAGGCTGTAAACCTTATCGCTCGTCTTGCTAAATGAGCCTGTGGCTTCACGACAGCCCGTGACAAACTCCCATACAAGGGTCTGTGTCGCAAGCCATTTCTCATCATCACTTCCTGTCAGATTTCCTTTGTTGCCCTGATACCCGTAGAGCAGGGCAAGCCCGACTGCCTTTTTCTGATTGGCAGAAAGGGCGTTCCAAGTGTCCGAAGATGCCTTTTTCAAGGTGTTGCCTGTTTTCAGCGGTACACCGGGCTGAATACAAAAGGCGTTTTCTCCGTCCACAAACATACGGTACTTATAGTTTCCCGTGCCGCCTGCGGTATGACCGTCAAAGGTGGCACTCGAATTGTATCTCATAGCATTGCCGCTGCTGTCGTAGGTGTGACTAAAGGAAATCGTGCCGATGTCACCCGCTGCAAACGCCGTCGTTGCAGGCAAAATCGACAATGCCGTGACCGCAGCCATAAGCGTAGCCGCAGCCTTTTTGAATAATCCACGAATTTTCATCGCTTACCTCCTGATAATGTTGATATTGAAAATTTCCCTTACTAACCTAAAAAGCTGCCCTGTATCGGACAGCTCATAGTTTTTCTTTTCTCGGATAGTTTTGGTAGTAGTTAAGGGGGTGAGGTGTGGAGAGGGGGAAGCCGAAAAAATGGCTATCCTCCGCATAGACAGACCCCTCCCTCGGTGTGTGGCTTACCTTTCGTGAGCCTTACTTCGTTGCAGATGGCGGTTGTAAAACTCCAACGCCTTGACAACAAAATCTGTTTCCTGCCCTCTGGGGACATTCTTTGGAATGAGCTTGGTTATCCGTTCATCACGAAAGGCAGGCTTTTCCTTTTGGTTAGGCTTTTCTTCCTCCATAATGCTCTGGATAACCTCATCCGTCAGCTTTCCGTCCTGCATAAACTTTTTCATTTTGATAGCCTGTGCAAGTGACGGGGTGGCATCGTTGTACTGCATCGCTTCAAGCAGGGTGTATTGCTGTTCCTCGGACAGATAGGAGATTTCCACCGCAGGGCGAAAAGCAATCTGTCTGTCGTCCACCATTTGCAGGATTTCAGGAACAAGCTCGGTCAATCGGATAAAGCGGCGGATTTGGTCTTGACTTTCGCCAACAATCTCGCTCAATTTCTCACGGGAAGTTTTGTTTTCCGACTTCTGTGCCAATGGCACAGAAGTTAAATCGGTGCGTTGTCCCTGCCTGTTCATTGCTTCTAATCGCATCTTGTACGCAAAGGCTTTCTCACTCGGCAATATCGTTGACCTCTGCAAGTTACTTTCCACCATTACAATAATGGCTTCATCAAGGGTCAGCTCCTTAACCTCACATTTGAGCGTATCAAGCCCTGCAAGCTCACACGCTTTTTTACGCCTGTGACCGCTGATAAGCTCATACCGTCCGTCCTCTTTGAGCCGCACGGTAGCAGGGGTCATAACACCGTTTCGCCTGATACTATCGACAAGCTGTTCCATATCCTCGTCCATCAAAACCTTAAATGGGTGGTCTGGAAATTCGTCAATCTCTGCAATCGGTATATCCCTGATTTTACTTAACTTTGCTTCTTCACGGCTCTCGTCTGTTTGGAAAAGGTCATCGTATGCAGTCAGCTCGATTTTGCTTTCTCTGCTTCTCGCCAATATCTGCCACCTCCTTTCCAAACTGTTCATAAGCTGCAGCTACCTTGCCGCTTTTGTCATAGGCAAAAATGCTCTTGCCCTCTGCGGTAGCTTCCACCGCACGGATAGAATGAGGGATTTCCGTATCAAACACCTTAATCCTCTGCCCATAGGCACTCTTAACGGTTGCGGTAATCTCCTTAGAAATGTTGGTGCGTGGCATTACCATTGTCATAAGGATACCGTCTATCCGCAGCTTGGGGTTGATTTGCCGCTTGACCATTGACACCGAGCGAAGCAAAAGCTCTAAACCTTTGGCAGAAAGATAATGGGGCTGTGTCGGGATAATCACGCTGTCAGCCGCCGCCAGAGCATTGATAGTTATCATTCCGAGAGAGGGCATACAGTCGATAAGCACATAATCGTAATTCTTCCTGACCTCATTCACATAGGTTTTCAGAACACGCTCACGGCTCATCGCATTGATAAGCCTGACTTCAAAGCCTGACAGCTCAATGTTGGACGGGAGCAGGTCAATGCCCTCGCCGTGGTGCAGGATACCTCCAGAAGCATCAAAAGATTTATCGTCTATGATGCTTTGCATTACGGTAGAGAGGGTTATGGGAATATCATCAGGTCTGTTGTAGCCCAGAGCCATTGTGAGATTAGCCTGTGCATCGGCATCAATGAGCAGGACTTTCTTGCCCTGTTTTGCCAGACCCACACCCAGATTGACCGCCGTTGTTGTTTTTCCGACACCGCCTTTCTGATTAGTCAGAGCAATCACTTTGCAATTTGACATAGGTGCGTCCTCCTTTCGCATTTATTTAGCCGCTTTGTCAAGGCGGCTATGTAACCATATCAGAGAACGCAAAAGAGCCGCTTACTCTTAAAATCAATAAGAATACGCGGCTCGGTGTAATGTGCCTTAGACATATTCAATTTTCATTCTCTTAACAGGGGCGTTGGCGACTTTGAATATCAGCTCGTCAACGCAGTCTGTATATCTGCCTTGCTGTATGAGTTTATTTTTCAGCTCCACAAGGCTATGTATAACTATCTGCCTTTCGTGGCTATCCAAATATGCGTGATAGATTTTATCTCTCATAATTTCCACCGTCCTTTCTTGGCTTCATTATATCCAGAAGTGAGAGAAAGAACAAATCTGCAAATCAGGATAAAAAAAATAGGCGTACCACTATTTCTAATGATACGCCCGCACGATTAGATAACTTCAAAATGTTTCAAGGCATCTTTTATCGCTTCTACCTTTTCTGGTGTTGGGTGTTTCCTCGGTTGTTTCAATTCCTCTACCGCATTAGGAGCATCATACATTGGCAAACCTAAATCTCGTTTTACTTCTGCGATATATGCGGTATGTACCTTGAAGCCGTGTTTTGCTTCTATATACTCCTTAATCATCTTGTAGGTTACTCGCTCTTTTGGCTTATAACTTTCTGCTCTCTTTTCAATATTATCAAGAGGAATTTTGCCCTCACCCTCGCCAAACTCTACTTTTACATTGATTACGCTGTCAGGTTTTTTGTGGGAAAGAAGTACAACCGTCTCTACATGCGTCGTATGAGAAAACTGATCAAATGCCTGCCACTTCATGAGTTCATACTTCTCTTCACACAGTATCTTCAAATCCCTTGCCAATGTTGCCGAATCACAGCTCACATATACAATCCTCTCCGGTGACATCGCAAGCATTGTGTCCAGACACTTCTCATCACAGCCCTTTCTTGGAGGGTCAACGACTATCACATCCGGGCGAAGCATATCTGTACGTCCGGTGGATGCTGTATCATCAGTGATTTTCTCAGTTTTCTTTGCATTCTCATAAAACTGTGGCAGCACCTCCTCAGCCTTTCCTACGAAAAACTGTGCATTTGTGATGCCATTGAGCTTCGCATTGTTTTTGGCATCCTCGATTGCCTGAGGCACTATTTCCACTCCGTACACCTGCTTTGCCTTCTGTGACAAAAAGAGCGATATGGTACCGATACCACAGTAGAGATCCCAGACATTTTCATTTCCTGTGAGCCCTGCAAATGCAAGTGCCGTGCTGTAAAGCTTTTCTGTCTGCTTCGGGTTTACCTGATAGAACGACTGTGGCGAAATCTGATATGTGATGCCTGTCCCCTGTGGTGTGAAATCAGGGTAAGAAAGCAGATGGATGGTGTCCTCAATATATGGTCTGCCCCATATGCAGACTGTCTTTTTGCCGAGGATGACATTTGTGTTTTCCTTGTTGATATTGTAAGAAATCGAAGTCATTCCATCGATTTTTGAGAGTCTTTCGCACAGTATATCTGCTGCATTCCCGGCTCGGCGTTTTGCTTCAAGACTGTCCCCATTTATCACAAGGCACACCATAATCTGCTTTGATGTAAATCCATATCTGATAAGCACATGGCGCACGAGCCCTTTGTGTGTGTTCTCGTCATACGGCGTGATGCCGCACTCATTCATCCATTCCTTTATGATGTCGAGTATCTCTTTGTTTTGCGGCACCCCAAGCCTGCAGTCCTCGACCGGGATGATATTGTGGCTTCGCGATGCATAAAAGCCTGTCACTATATTGCCATCCCTGTCATATCCCACCGGAAACTGTGCCTTGTTGCGGTAGCGGTATGGATTGTCTGCGCCAACAGGCGGCTGCATTTTGCTGTCCAGCTTTGCCTCGGAAAATCCACCTATACGCATGAGATTGTTGCGCACCTTATTATTTTTAAATTCAAGCTGCTTTTCATAGGATAGCGCCTGTATCTGGCAACCGCCACACCTCTTGTGCAGCTCACATTGCGGCTCAACGCGAAAAGTGGAAGGGGTCTTAATCTCTTCCACTCTTGCGTAGCCATAGTTTTTCTTTAATTTTGTTGCGCGGGCTGTTATGACGTCACCAATCAGTGCATCCTTTACGAAAAAGGTCATGCCATCATAATGTCCGATACCCTCGCCATCTGTTCCCATATCTGTTATTTCAAGTTCAAATATGTCATTTTTTTTCATGCTTTTCTCTTCTTTATTATATATATAATTACTCTTTATAATGTTTGTATCCGTTGCAAGCTTTCACACCAAAAATCACACCATAGCTATATTTAATATTGTCCGCTTTTTACACACTTGTTCTGCGGAAATTTGTCTCCATAAATCTGTTGTAGCCCTGCCACTTTGTATCGTTTTCAGGCACATTTACAAGCAGCTCCCTGAAGGTCTCCATCTTGGCATCTATGTTGTCTGCAAAGCTAAGTGCCAGTGCCTCGACAAGTGCCGGCTTTTTCGGAGAGCCAAACTCAAGCTCGCCGTGGTGGGCAAGTATGCAGTGCTTCAGCTCGTTTGCGAGCACTTCCGGGAAGCCGTCGATGCTCTTAATCGCATCGCCTACCCACTCTGCACCAATCATGATATGTCCGAGGAGCTGACCAGCGTCTGTATAGTCATTCTCCGGGAAAGTAGAAAGCTCCTTTAATTTTCCGATATCATGGAAAATAGCTGCTGTAAGAAGCAGGTCACGGTTTAAAACCGGATACATTTTTGCAAAATAATCACAGTTCTTCGTCACACCGAGTGTATGCTCCAAAAGACCTCCTACAAAGCCGTGGTGCACGCTCTTTGCGGCTGAATGGAACTTGAAACGGCGCTCAAACTCCTTATTGTCAAAAAAGCTATGTAAGAGCTGTGACAGGTACTGATTCTTTACAGAACCGATAAAGCCCATGAGTTCCTTATACATGACCTCGACATCCTTATCGCTGACCGGCAGATAATCCGCAGGGTCATATTCTCCCTCGTTTACCTTTCTCGCACGCTTTATGGAACACTGCAAATTGCCCTGAAAGCTTGTGATATCACCGGTTATGGCTATGTAATCCATTGCATCAAATTCCTCAATGCCTACTGAGCCCACATCCCATATCTTGGCATCCAGCGTGCCTGTCTTATCCTGCAGGATAACATTGTCATAAGGCTTTCCGCTTTTGGTCATGGCTGTCTGCTTGCTCTTGCATAAAAAAATCTCATTGATTCTCTCTCCCTCGCGGAGAGTTGAAATATACTTCATATATCCTCCTAATTTCGGCTAATTCATCACTCCGATTTTCACCTGACAGGTAATCTCCGTGTAGCCGTTGCTTCCTTTTCTCTTTACTTTCAGATTGCAGGTATCCTCAGGCTTTTGCTTCATAAGCTGTGTGTTGTACGCGGACACATTCGACACCTCTGTATTGTTTACCGCAACTATCACATCTCCGCTTTGAAGCCCCGAGACAAATGCCGGTGAATCCATGGTAACCTGCTTTATATAAACACCCTTTGGGATGTTATATCTGTTTGCTATTTTTTCTGTAACTGTAGTACAGGTGATGCCTATGTACGGCACATCTGCGCCGCTCTCGAGCTTTTCAATGGCAGGTGACAAGTCGCTTATGCTGACAGCCGTGAGCGTATTGTTTTCCTCCGCCGGATTGAAATCCTGCAGCGAAAGCCCTATGACCTGACCATCTGTATTAATCAGTATACCACTCTGTAACTTGTTGCTTGCGATATCTGTGGTGATCACCGAGTAATTGTTGTCCTGCGCCGACAGCTCGTTGGTTGTTGACGTTACAAGACCTGTGAGAATGGCATAGTTTGCCTCAAGCGCAATGACAGATGCTCCTCTTGAAACAATATTTGAATTACCAAGCTCCGCAACCGCTATAGCCCCTATTGTGGCGTTGTCTAGAAGTGACTTATCCACGGAAATGATTGCTATACCTGTATTGCTGTCATACTTGACCAGCGCAGCATCAGCCACCATGTCGTTTACAAAGGTTACACTAAGCTTATCCGCCTTATCCACTACATTTTTCTCTGTCAGAATGATTAGCTGCTTTCCATTGTCCCTCAGTATCACTCCCACTCCCTGACCCTCGGTCTCATAGGAATTGTTGAAAATATCAGTGGCATCTGTCACACCCGTGACTCCTACTACAAATTTCGTAGCTGTGGCTCCTACTCTGTAAAGCTGGTTCTGCACTGCCTGATAATCTGCGAGTGTAGGCTGATAGGTCTGCGAAGACGGCTCCGAAGAAGTGCCGGACTCTGTGCTTTGTGTACCATTTTCACTATATGCATCACTGCTGTCATCTATGCCTGACTGCTGTGTGGCTGTCTGCACATCATTATTATTTTTTCCATCTGAAGCTTTTTTTGATTGTCTGTTGATAACCGGCAGAAATATAGCAAAAACAATGCTTGCAGCCACTGCAAATGCCACTCCGCAGAGTGCTGCTGTGCCTGCTTTTTTTGCAAGTCTTTTTTTATTCAGCGGTTTATCCTTTATCTTTTCTCTGATAAATTGCTCCATATTGTCACCCTGATTAGATGTCTTTAGTTACTATCTTACATTATATTCTGAATTATATTGCGTTGCAACCATATTTTTTCTTTGAGTACAGGCTTTGAGTACGGGCTTGCGGCATGTATCCGCCGGACTGCTGCACTGCTCCCAACGGTGCGAATAGCGCAGTGGCTTAGATACTGTAGGATTATGCTCATAACACAGAAATGCCACGGCATGGATGCCGGGGCAAGGAGCTATCGAGCCATGGAAGGCGAGTAGCGACGGTTTCGTCATGTATAGAAAAAGTAAATGCATAATCCATACAGAATCTTAGTCACGCAGCGTAGCACCGTTGGGAGCAGTGCAGCAGTCCGGCGGGTACATGTCGCAAGCCCTTACTTTTTGGCTCGTTTAACAAACTGGTTTGTTATGTATTAAACTTTATGTTATCATCTTGTAATTATCATTTAATACATATTTATTATGGTTTTTTTGAAGATTTTCAGCTATAATATGATAAGCTATACAGTAAATATGAATTTAATATTCAACTACCGAAATATAAGGATATAGAAATGAATAAAAAAGTTTACAAAACATTGGAATATAACAAAATTCTCACCATGCTAAGCAGCTACGCAGCATGTGAGGAGACAAAGAAAAGGTGTCTTTCGCTTGAGCCTATCACCGATTTATACGAAATCAGACATCTGCAGACCACCACTGCCGATGCACTAAGCCGCCTGTACAAGGACAGCGGAGTGTCCTTCGTTGGCATACACAATGTACATGCTTCCCTAAAGAGGCTTGATATCGGTGGTGCACTGAATACGACCGAGCTTCTTCGCATCTGTAGTCTTTTGGAGGTTGCAAAGCGCGTGAAGGCCTATGGCAGAAGTGCCATGGATAATGAGAAGCAGGATTCTCTCTCCGGTCTGTTTGCAGGGATTGAACCGGTTTCTGCGCTCTGCGATGAGATTAAGAGGTGCATTTTATCTGAGGAAGAGATTGCCGATGATGCGAGTCCTGAGCTTTTTAAGATAAGAAAGAGCATACGCGGCATGAACGACAGAATCCATGCGCAGCTCACCAAGCTCATGAACAACAGCACAACAAGGACATATCTGCAGGATGCGGTTGTGACCATGCGCGACGGCAGATATTGTCTGCCTGTAAAGGCTGAGGCTAAGGGCAATGTACCCGGCATGATGCACGACCAGTCATCTACCGGCTCTACCCTTTTTATCGAGCCGATGGCTGTCGTCAATTTGAATAATGAGCTCAAGGAGCTTTTCATAAAGGAGCAGGAGGAGATTGAAAAAATCCTTGCAGCGCTCAGCGACAAGGTCGCCATGAATGCGGCTGCTTTGGAGCAGGACTATGAGATTCTTTCAGAGCTTGACTTCATTTTTGCAAAGGCAAATCTGGCTAAATCATATAACGGTGTGGCACCGGATTTCAACACCGATGGGCATATCAATATCAGAAAGGGCCGTCATCCGCTTTTGGATGCTAAAAAGGTGGTTCCTATAGATGTACGGCTCGGCGAGGAATATAAGCAGCTTATCATCACCGGACCAAATACCGGCGGTAAGACGGTTTCACTAAAGACTGTCGGACTTTTAACTCTCATGGGTCAGGCAGGTCTTCACATTCCTGCGGCTGACAGGTCAAAGCTCGCCATCTTTGAGGATGTCTTTGCGGATATAGGCGATGAGCAGAGTATTGAGCAAAGTCTCAGTACCTTCTCGTCTCACATGACCAATATCGTAAAAATTCTTGAAAAAGCTGACGACAGAAGCCTTTGCCTGTTCGATGAGCTCTGCTCGGGAACCGACCCGACAGAGGGCGCGGCGCTTGCCATCTCAATTTTAAACAGGCTGCACCAGTATGGCGCCATCACCATGGCCACCACACACTACAGTGAGCTGAAGGTATATGCGCTTTCCACAGACGGTGTGGAAAATGCCTGCTGTGAGTTCAATGTTGAGACTTTAAGCCCTACCTACCGCCTGTTAATCGGTATTCCTGGAAAGAGTAACGCATTTGCAATCTCATCAAAGCTTGGTCTGGACGAAAACATCATCGAGGATGCAAAAAGCAGAATTAATGATAACGACCTTGATTTTGAGGATCTGATTGCAAGCCTCGAGTCACAGCGACAAACTATCGAAAAGGAACAGCTTGAAATCAACAGCTACAAGGCCGAGATTGAAAAGCTCAAGAAACAGCTCGAAGAGAAAAACGAGCGTATAGACAAGAGCAAAGACAAGATTTTACGCGAGGCAAATGAGGAAGCCTACAAGATACTGCAGGATGCAAAGGAACTTGCCGACAAAACCATCCGCAATTTCAACAAATACGGACAGGGACAGGCTCCTATGAGCCAGATGGAAAAGGAGCGCTCTGCCCTTCGTGACAAGATGAATGACAAGGAAAAGAAGCTGTCAGACATCAAGAAAAACACTGCCAAGGCAAATCACAAGGCGCCTAAGAAGCTGCGCATCGGTGATTCTGTGCTTGTGCTCTCCCTCAATCTGAAGGGAACTGTCCACACTCTGCCAAACGCCAAGGGCGATTTGTATGTGCAGATGGGTATACTACGCTCGCTGGTTAATATTAATGACCTCGTGCTCTTAAACGACGATGTTTCTCCTGCCAAGAAGTACGGCGGCAGCGGAAGCAAGATCAAGATGAGCAAGTCAATGTCAGTTTCATCAGAAATCAACCTGATTGGAAAGACTACGGATGAGGCACTTGCTCTCTTAGATAAATACTTAGACGACGCATATATCGCTCATCTTTCATCAGTGCGCATTGTCCACGGAAAAGGCACCGGTGCACTGCGAAAGGCTGTGCATGGACTCCTTAAGAGGACAAAAACTATTGCGGAATACCATCTCGGTGAGTTTGGTGAGGGCGATGCCGGAGTAACCATCGCAACCTTTAAATAACGACAATTTACTTTTACGGAATATAAATAATTTTTAAGAAGGAGATTAGAAATGGCTGTTAAACAGAAAATACTGATAGTAGACGACGACAACAATATAGCAGAGCTTATATCTCTATATCTGACCAAGGAATGCTATGACACCAAAATCGTAAATGACGGTGAGCAGGCTCTTATCGCGTTTGAGCACTACAAGCCAAACATGCTTCTTTTGGACCTCATGCTTCCTGGCATAGACGGCTATCAGGTATGCCGTGAGATACGTGCAAAGTCCGATGTGCCGATTATCATGCTCTCCGCAAAGGGCGAGGTATTTGACAAGGTTTTAGGCCTGGAGCTTGGCGCCGACGACTATATACTCAAGCCCTTTGACTCAAAGGAGCTTGTGGCAAGAGTCAAGGCCGTGCTCAGACGCTTCCAGCCTGCAAAGCCGGAGGCCTATGCTTCTGTAGATATCAAGTGTGTGGAGTACCCGGGGCTTATTGTAAATCTGTCCAACTACTCTGTCACTTATGACGGACAGCAGATTGATATGCCGCCAAAGGAGCTTGAGCTTTTATATTTTCTTGCCTCATCTCCAAATCAGGTGTTTACGAGGGAGCAGCTTCTGGACAACATATGGGGCTATGAATATGTCGGCGACACCCGCACTGTCGATGTGCATGTAAAGCGTCTCCGCGAGAAAATCAAGGACAAGCCAACCTGGCGCATCGCAACTGTCTGGGGCATCGGATACAAGTTTGAGGTAAAATAATAATGAAGCACACCATCTACGCTAAGCTGTTAATCAGCTATCTGATTTACGGTGTCATCGCTTTTTTCATTATATGCACCTTTACACAGCATCTCACCACAGACTATATTGAAAAGCAGGAGGCATCCAATCTCTACAGGGAAGCATCCATCATTGCAGGTGATTACGCCGCCGAATACTTTGGCTCATCCATGTCGCTTAGCGATTTCCAGAATCACATGAAAATCGTAGCCGACTATATGGATGCCAAGGTATGGGTGGTCAGCCCTGACGGTGAGCTGCTCATGGACTCAGATGATCCGTCAATAGGCATTGATACCCAAAATGACAGTTCTAAGCCTGTAGTGATAAATGGCTTTGATGTCACCGATTTTGGCAGCAACAACTATATGATTGGAAATTTTTACGGCTCCTTCAAGCATAAGATGCTGTCCGTATTTTCCCCGGTAAATGTCTCGTACCAGAATATCGGCTACATAGTCATTCACAAGACAATGAGCCATATCACGGCAGGTGTAAACGGTTTTATGAATATCTCCTTTTACACTGTAGCGCTCATTTTTGCCTTTGCATTTGTTCTGCTTTTCATGATGAGCCGCTCCATTTACCGTCCTATCTCCAAAATCACAAAGACCGCAAAGAAGTATGCAAAGGGTGATTTCACTGCCCAGATTGATGTACATTCCAATGACGAAATCGGCTATCTGGCAAACACACTAAACTACATGGCAACTGAGCTTGATACGCTTGAGGAGGATCAGCGCAAGTTTGTTTCCAACGTGTCACACGACTTCCGCTCCCCTCTTACCTCGATAAAGGGCTACGTGGAGGCTATGCTGGACGGAACCATCCCTGTTGAGATGCAGGATAAGTATTTAAATATCATACTTTTTGAGACCGAGAGGCTTAATAAGCTCACCAAGAGTCTTATCGATCTGAACCAGTTCGGTCATCACGGCATACACCTGGATATTGCTGATTTTGACATCAATACAATGATCCGCACGACAATCCTTACCTTCGAGGGTAAATGCAGTGAAAAGGGCTTAAGCTTTGACCTGCTGCTCACCGGAAAAGAGCTTTTCGTGCGCGGTGATATGGTCAAAATCCAGCAGATTCTTTACAACCTGATTGACAACGCTGTGAAGTTTTCAAATAATGATTCGAGTATCAAGATTGAGACGAGTATCAGAAATGAAAAGGTGTTTATATCAGTAAAGGATCACGGTATCGGTATCCCAAAGGACAGCCTTTCAAAGATCTGGGAACGCTTCTACAAGAGTGATTTATCCCGTGGAAAGGATAAGCGCGGTACGGGACTTGGCCTGTCTATAGTTAAAGAAATCGTGCAGGCGCATGGTGAGAATATAAATGTGATAAGCACTGAGGGTGTGGGAACTGAGTTTATATTTACGCTGCCGCTCAGCAAAAAAGAAGGGTGAGCACAGCTCATCATATGATAGGTGTGGTGGGCGCCTCGCTTTTTAGGTTGTGAGGTTGCCGGCATAGCACACAGTATATTCCTCAGAAAAATGTGAAGTCAGCCGCGGTTGTTTGTCCGGGCAGATTACGGTTTTATTTACATTTTCTTTCTTTTTTACTTTATGGAACTCCGCGGCAGTTCACATTTTTCTTCGGAACACACTGTATGCTCTCCGGCTAATTCAGGTTTACGAGCGAGGCGCTTTGCTGCCTTGCATTCTGGCAGTGCCGGACTTATTTCACTGGCGTGAAATATTGTCCGGCACTTTTTACTTTTTAAATTTAAAGCTCATTTCACTTATGCGAAATGAGCTTATTTAATAGTTATATATTGTTTATAAATATTCTGAGCCGCCTTGAAAACACAAGAAAAACTGATTTTAAATAATTACGTTTATATCATATTTTATGGTTCGTATTTGCTGCCGGCCGGGTCGGTTACTGTGTAGTCGCCGCCGGATATGTCGGCTGTGGTTTCAAAGTCTGTGATGTCCTGATTTACGGTACCATCGAACAGGTCATATGTGAAGGTGTAGCCCTGTGCCGATACTGCTTTGACATATATTTTGATATTGCTTGCAGCTGTGACAGGGATTAAGTCTTCGATTTTGACTGTGCCTTCGAGGCTATGGAGCTTACCGTCGTCCTCTTTTGAGGCATCAGAGGTATCATTTTCCGTGCCATTCTTTGAGCCATCTTTTTTTGCATCATCCTTCCGACTTAAGGCGGATGTGATGGAGTCTGTGTCTGCAGAGTCTGCACTGTCTGTGCCGTTTTCTGCCAACAGCTGTCTGATATCGTATGTCTTTAGCTCTGTATCTGAGCTTGCAACTACGAGCTGCACACTGTTAAAATCAAAGTAATCATTTCCCATGACCGCTACATCTACATCTGTGCCAAGCTTTATGCTGCCATTGTCAAAGGTTGGTTTATCGACAAGTATGCCGGATGCTACATTTTTGAACACTGATGTCACACCTTCAAACTCATCGAGCACCTCTGTGCTTCTCTTATTTCCGTCAACAAACAGAAATGTCACATTGCCTGCATAGTCCTCAGACAGTGGAAGTGTGGCCTCGCCCGTATACTTGATGCCGTTTAGCTCGAGCGGTATCTCGTTTGTACCGAAAAATACACTGGTTTTTGTATCCTCTGTGTACTCCTTTGGCACCACCGAGACAGAGACTGTGTATGTCATATCAGTAAAGTCTGCACTTTTTAAGGAAATATCCCAGTCTGTTATGAGGCTGGCCTCCTCCTCAAGGGTGGACTTGATATCATCCTGCATGGTCTGCACATCGGAAAGTATCACCGATGTGTTGTCTGAGGTGTATGACATCTGTGTCTCGAGCTTTTTTATCCTGTTATTAAGCAATACTGCCCCCGCAATAAGTGCGGCAAGCAGTATTATGGTAATCGCATTGAAAATATTTTTTTTCAAATTCATATTATAGTGTTATTCCTCATCTTCCTCTGCAGCTATAGCTATTCCAAGCTCCTCAAGCTGCTTTGGATCTACAGTTCCGGGTGCCTCTGACATGAGGTCCGAAGCGTCCTTTACCTTAGGGAATGCAATAACCTCCTTGATATTGTCTGTATGCAGCATATGCATGCAGATACGGTCAACACCGAAGGCAAGTCCTGCGTGTGGCGGTACACCATATGAGAATGCATCAAGCAGGAATCCAAACTGCTCATGTGCACGCTCCTTTGTGAAACCAAGCACCTCAAACATCTTCTCCTGGATGTCATCCTGATGGATACGCACTGAGCCTCCACCGAGCTCTGTACCATTGAGTACGATATCATATGCCTTTGCACGAACTGCGCCCGGATCTGAGTCTATCTTGTCCCAATCCTCCTCCATAGGCATAGTGAATGGATGATGCATTGCCATAAATCTGTTTTCCTCATCAGACCACTCAAGGAGTGGGAACTCTGTTACCCAGAGGAAATTGTACTTGTTCTCATCAATCAGGCCAAGCTCAGCTCCGAGCATGAGACGAAGCGCTCCAAGTACATTCCATACGATTTTATTCTTGTCTGCTGCGAAAAGGAGTAAATCTCCCGGCTTTCCGTTCATCTTTGCAACAAGTGCATCAAGCTCAGCTTCTGTCATAAACTTGGCAAATGATGACTTGTATGTACCATCCTCATTGATGCACAGATAAGCAAGTCCCTTTGCTCCACAACCCTTTGCATGCTCTACAAGCTTGTCAATCTTCTTACGAGGCATCTTTGCCTGTCCCTCTACATTGATACCGCGGACAGAGCCACCGTTTTCAAGAGCTCCTGTGAATACTCCAAATCCACAGTCCTTTACGACTTCCGAAACATCGCAAAGCTCCATACCAAAACGTGTATCAGGCTTGTCAGAACCAAATCTGTCCATAGCCTCCTGCCAAGGCATACGCTTAAACGGAATCTCAACATCCACATTTATGACCTCTTTAAAAAGGTGCTTTAACAGTCTCTCATTTACCTCGATTACATCATCGATATCTACAAATGAAAGCTCCATATCGGCCTGTGTAAACTCAGGCTGTCTGTCTGCACGCAGATCCTCATCACGGAAGCATCGTGCAATCTGGAAATATCTGTCATAGCCTGAAGCCATCAGAAGCTGCTTAAAGAGCTGTGGTGACTGAGGGAGCGCATAAAAATGTCCGTGGTGTATACGGCTTGGCACGAGATAGTCTCTGGCGCCCTCCGGTGTAGACTTGCAAAGGATTGGTGTCTCTATCTCCAAAAAGCCCTCGTTTGCCATAAAGTCACGCATCACGCGAAGCACATTGCTTCTGAGCATGAGATTTCTCTGGATATCAGGACGGCGAAGATCCAGATAACGGTATTTAAGTCTGATGTCCTCGCTGGTCTTTGAATTCTCCTCAATCTGGAATGGAGGTGTCTGTGCCTCTGAAAGCACTCTGATTGATGTAGCGATAACCTCGATATCACCTGTCTTTAAGTTCTCATTGACAGCAGCTGTTCTCTTCTGGACAGTTCCCTCAACTGCGATGACGAACTCACTTCTTAAGGTGCCTGCCTTTTCAAAGCCCTCTGCACCTACATTTTCCTCACCGAATACTATCTGAAGTATTCCGCTTCTGTCTCTTAAATCTACGAAAATGAGACTTCCTAAATTTCTTCTCTTCTGTACCCAGCCCATGACGGTGACCTTCTCACCGATATTGGCATTTGATACCTCTGTACATCTATGGCTTCTATGTAAGCCCTGCATTGATTCTGCCATTTTATACTCCTTATATTTCTACTATATATTCTAATAACTGTTTGGTACCGCTGCTACACAGCTAATCTGCTGCTTATCAGATTCCTATCTGTTAAAGAACTCAACAAACTCCTCGTAGCCCTCTTTCATAAGCTGCTCCTTCTGGAATTTCTTGTTCTTGTTCATTCGCACAACAAGCACCTGCTGTCCGTTTGCTCTTGCGTCTTTTGCCTGGTTCATGACATCAACAAGCTTGTCTGCCGGATATTTCTTCTCAACCAGATAAGCCACCTTCTTTGGACTCTCAGGAATCTTGAAGCCACTCTCCATGAGAAGCAGGATAATTCTCTCAAAACCGATTGAAAAACCACAGGCCGGTACATCATTTCCGGTGAACTTTCCAATCATCTTGTCATATCGTCCGCCACCGCCACAAGCTGCGCCAAGCTCAGGCATTGATATCTCAAAAATAGTTCCTGTGTAGTAGCTCATTCCACGAACAAGTGTAGGGTCAAATACGAGCTCAAACTTTGCTCCCTTTGTAGCATTAACAGCCGTAGCTATCTCTGTCATATTTGTAACCACTTCTTCGTCTAAATATTCACCGAGCTTTTCTGAAAGTATTTTTACACCCTCAGTGACATCCCTTGTCTGCTCCAAAAGCTTGAACAAATCAAGATATTTGTCAATATTTTCCTGTGGGTAGCCATCCTGTGCAAGCTCACTTGCAACACCTTCCACTCCTATCTTGTCCATCTTATCGAGTGTGATAAATACGCTGTCGTAGTCCTCCTCAGCGAAACCACTGTAAGCAGCCATTGCCTTTAGGATTCTTCTCTCGTTGATTCTTATCTCAAAGTTCTCGAAACCGAGTCTTCCGATTGTGGTAGTGGTTGCTGTAATCAGCTCTATCTCTGCCAGATTGCTTGGCTCTCCGAGTATATCTATATCACACTGTGTAAACTGTCTGTAGCGACCTCTCTGAGGTCTGTCTGCTCTCCACACACTGCCCATCTGAAGTGCCTTAAACGGCGATGGCAGGTTGTTGGCATTGTTTGAATAATATCTTGAAAGTGGCACTGTAAGGTCGTAGCGCATTCCAAAGTCTACTACATCCGATTCTTCCTTTGCTGTCTCCAGATTCAGCTTCTCGCCTCTCTTCATTACCTTGAAGATTAGCTTCTCATTTTCTCCGCCCTGCTTGCTTGTGAGATTTGCTATATTCTCCATGCATGGTGTCTCTATCGGTGTAAATCCGAAGCTTCTGTATGTATCCTTGATCACACTTGTCACATAATCACGGATTTCCATCTCTGCAGGTAATATATCCTTCATGCCGTTGACCGGCTTTTTGCTCAGTGCCATTTGGTTTCCTCCATCTATATTAAAATATTGAATTCATTAGCTATTCTATTATACTTTTCGGTTTTGCAATCGTCAAGGGTTTATGGCAATTATACGGGCTGCAAGCCACGGGACCGCTAGGGCATACGCATATGCTTTGCTTTCGCTACGCTTTGCCGCTAAGATACTGTACGGATTATGCTTTTTATTCTTCTATGTTTGACGAAACCGTCGAAACGCGCCTTCCATGGCGCGGTTCTCCTTGACTTGCCCTCCATGGCAAGTCATTTCTGTGCTTCATATGCATAATCCTACAGTATCTAAGCGGCTTCGCTATTCGCTCAATCAAATGCATATGCGTGCGCCCTGGCGGTGCCGTGGCTTGCAAATGCTAATGCACATCTACTGTGGCGGATTGCAAATTCCGCACGGTGACAAGCCCATGGATTTTGCTTCATCAAGTGTTACCTCTGTGTCACTCTTTTTCAAAGTCCGACAGCCCGCACGGTGATATTTCTTGCCGGTTGCTGTGATATGAACCATAGTCTCGCTGTTTGAGGAATCTGCAGCGCTATTTTCTGCTGCTGAGCTGTCTGAGCCTGATGATGCACTTCCTGTTGTACTGCCTGAAGAGCCGGATTCTCCTGCCCCGCTTCCAGCGCTGCTCTGCGAGCCTTCATTCTGCGGTGTATCCGTCTGAGCGCTCTGCTGCGGAGTGGTGCCATCCAGCCAGCTGTCACCATTCTCATAGTTTATTCCGACTCCGGGCTGCACATTATAGCAATAGACATTAAAAAGTATGCCGCCACCGTTATCCTCAACCGACTTTGCCTCTATGAGAACGCCGTTTGCAACTAGATTGCTGCCCGAGAACATAGGAGTCACCCTGTAAAGCACATGATTTCCTGTATTGTTTACATAATCCGCTACCAGATTCTCAAACGGCAGCATGCCCTCCACATTCAGGTATCTCGTACCGGTAATAAGATTCTTCGGATTGGCATTCTCGCCGGCAAGCTGATAGCCAATAAGATGACAGCGATTATATAAATACCTGTCCTTTATCACATCATACTTCACCGTATGCCAGCCTGATGGCTTTATCATGCCTATCTTGCCACGCTCCTCAGTCGGCATGATATCCTTGCATATATTGGCATAAGCCACACCGCATCTGCCAAGTGAATCCAAATCACTGTAATTTTCAAAAGCAGTGGTAGTCATATCGCTGTCCGTAAAAAAAGGCTCATTATTGTTGACAGCCACGTATGCCTTGCCATCATATGCAGGAATCGCATCAAGTGAAACATAAGAATTGTTGTTTACAAGATCCTCCTGTGGCCCATCCGCATTATCCTTGCTGCCTAAAGCACCGGAAGAATCCTCACCTGCCACTTCAGCTCCTGCGGCATGCCCGGCACCTTCAGTGCCTGATGAATCAGTGGAGGCACAGCCTGTAAAAATTGTAGCAATTGCAAGTAATTCACATAATGTAATTGCAGCTGTTTTCCTTAACTTTAGCCATATGTTCATATAAAATCACTCTTTCTATCAATCGATTGATATTGGATTTTCCCTAATTACAATAAATTAAATGAATACTTAAATTACTAAACCTAATATACTTTTATTTCCTCGCTTCATTTATTATAGCAAACGTTTGTTTGTTTTTCAACCCTTGCTGTAAAGCTATATATTTCCCACTATTTTGGTATGTTAGTGAGTTTCCCCGGTAGTACGCACCTATGTCGCGTAAACTAAAAAAAGGATTCGAGCAAATGCTCGAATCCTTATAAATACCAGCTTATTAAACTATCATTTAAGATTGCTCGATGATACTAACAACTCTTGAACTTCTTTTTTAGTAAATATACACACAATCAAAACCTATATGTATATTTTCTATAAAATAAAAAGGAAGCCGGACGCATCCAACTCCCTTAGGCATAGTCCGCAGACGTCCGCCGCAATTCTGTAATATATTATGCCATAATGAAAACTTTTATGCAATAGCACTTTTGAATTTTCCACAAATATTTTTGAATTCTCTACAAATACTTTTTCAATAAATTCAACTTCGTTCTGGTATCTGTATACACAACTGTGTTGAAAATGGACGTAGAAACTTTTCCCCTAAGTTCTTCACAGTCCTTTTCAAACAAACGAATAAATGCCATAATTTTCTTCTTTTGACACTCTAATAGTTTCATCATAAAGCTTATAAGAATCACATAATCAACAATAGACTCAAATGTAATATTATTAATTCCTGTCTCTGCACTTATACACTTAGCAATTCTCAAGCTTACCTTACCCGTTTTAAATCTAGCATCAAAAATCGTATTATTGTGTGCTACAGCATTTCTTAAATCCTTTAAGGCATATACGATCAATGGTAACAATTTACCATCTCGGTCATAAGCAACCTTTATGCCTACGCTCTTAGAAATTTTTTTCCTGGTATTTTGGTCAAGACAACCTACAAATGTACCAAATTCACCAAGACTAATTAATTCAAAAATTGCCCATATAGGAAGCGGCTGATCCTTGTCATAATAATGATTCACTATAAACCTCTTACCATAATCTCGGGAAATAAGACTATATACTTTATTTCTAAGATTCATTCTTTTATTGATTGCTTTTTTATAATCATTACTACCTATCGGATAGGCTTTGTAATCCGTTAACAATTTCGCATATATATTCGCAAATCTTTTACTTTCAGCATCTTCCAAAATAACTTCCAAAACATAGTTTTTAAATGCAGTTTCCAAAAACATTATCTCCGGATAAAACATTGTCTTAATCGCCATATCAAAGTCATAGATTGCCTGCACCTCATCAAAGGAATTGAATGCATATGTATTCGCTGGATTATTATGAAAACGATATCCTTTATATCCATGGAAATAACCCATATATCTAAGTTTTTTCTTATCACTACTTCCAGAAATACTCAATCCTTTTTCATCTCGCATATATGCCATCAGCGCATTAATACTTTTAGGTTTCTTTTTCATTGACACCATACTCCTTTTACTGTAGCCTTCTCAACAATAATTTTAATGGTAATTTCCATCAAATGTCAACAGCAAATACTCTCTTTCTCTCCATCTATCCATCTCATTGTTACTGTTCCCCCCTAACAGTGTGACCAGTAACTCTCTTCTAGGCGGATTCCCACCCCGCTGGGCGGATCTTACGGCCCGAACTCAAAAAAGCCACCCCAGGCATAACACCCGGTGTGGCTTTTAATCATGTATTATGAAATTATGCGAATCACCTAATGTGAATCAACACTGCTATATTGCAGACCAAATCTACTCGCAAAGCTTAGAAAACTCATCCGCAACAAACTGAACCTTGGTTCCGATAATAACCTGAACAGAATTCTTGCCAGGCTTCATAACGCCTGCAACACCTGCAGATTTAATCTTCTTGTCATCAACCTGAGTAATATCCTTAACCTCAAGTCTAAGTCTTGTGATGCAGTTGTCAATGCTTGCAATATTGTCTTTGCCACCGCAGCCCTCAAGAATAGTCTTTGCTACTGCTGTGTAGTCATTGTTAGAAAGCACTGCCTTCTTCTCTGCCTCAACATCATCGTCCTCTCTACCAGGGGTCTTAAGATCCCATTTCTTGATAGCGAAATAGAATACAATGTAGAATACGATAAAAGCTGCGATTCCAAGAGGAATGATGAGCCATGTCTTTGCTGCAGCCGGAAGTGAAGATGAGAATAATAAATCCATCGCGCCGGCTGAGAATGAGAAGCCTGCTCTAAATCCAAGAGCTACTGTAATCATTGTGAAAATACCATAAAGTAAAGCATAAATCACATAGAGAACAGGAGCAAGGAACATAAATGCAAACTCGAAAGGCTCTGTAACACCACAGATGAATGCACAGATAGCTGCAGAAGCAAGGATACCGATGGCAGCCTTTTTCTTAGCAGGCTTTGCACACTTAACCATGGCAAGTGCTGCACCAGGAATACCAAACATCATACATGGGAAGAAACCTGACATGTACATTCCGAGGCTCCATGAAACATCCTTTGATGTCTCGCCATTCCAGAAATGAGAGAGGTCTCCAAGTCCGATAGTATCGAACCAGAATACGTTGTTTAATGCGTGGTGTAATCCTGTAGGGATTAACAGACGGTTCAGGAATGCATAGATACCTGCGCCGACTACGTCAAAACCAACGATTGCTTTACCGATAGCTACAAGAGCACCGAAAAGTAATGGCCATACAAACAGTAATACTACAGATACAAGGATTGAAACAACACCTGCGATAATTGCTACGCAACGCTTGCCGCTGAAGAATGACAGCCAGTCAGGAAGCTTTGTATCCTTAAATCTGTTGTAACACAAAGAACCAATAACACCGGCTAAGATACCGATAAATGGGTTTGCAATCTTGTCGAATGCAAGTGTCTTTGTAGCGCTGTCAGCGATAGATGGCATGATTTTTGTAACAAAGTCTGTAGACAGGAGTGTTGTCATCATCAGCCATGAAGCTAAAGCTGCAATACCGCCGGTACCGTCGTTCTTTTCCGACATACCGACACCAACGCCGATTACAAAAAGGATGGCCATGTTGTCAATCAAAGCGCCCCCTGCTTTAACTAAAAACAGACCTATTAAATTACGTACACCCTCGATGTCACCACCCTGCATGGTTGCAGGACATAAATAATATCCAATACCCATGAGGATACCACAGATAGGAAGTACTGCTACGGGAAGCATTAAAGCTTTACCCAGTTTTTGAAGAAATTTCATAAATTTCCCCTCCTTTACATTATGTATACTAAACTGGAGATACTCCAATAAAGTTCGTTATTATTATATAATTATATTCAAATCTACGCGAGACTTAAAATCTCATCACCGGCGGATACATTCCCCTCTTTGAGTATCTTTATCTCACTATAATCAGCAGTGTTGCCAATTAAAACCGGAGTAATGACATTAAGATCTGCTGCCTTAATCTGCTCCAGGTCAGCCTCCATCAAAAGGTCACCCTTCTTCACCTGATCACCAACGGAAATATGTGATTTAAAAGGAGCACCCTTTAGTATCACTGTATCCAGACCAATGTGCAAAAGCAGCTCGACTCCCTGAGTGGTCGTCATGGTAAAAGCATGAAGCGTATCAAATACAGCTGTCACCTCACCATCCGCCGGAGCGTAAAACCTGCCCTCAGAAGGAATCACGGCCACGCCGTCTCCCAATATCTTCTCAGAAAAAGTAGGATCCGGAACCTCTGTAATAGGAACCACTCTGCCGTTGCACGGAGAACAGATCACCTTTCCCTTTGACTTATTCTTAAAAAAACCTAACATGATATCTCCTTTCCGTCGATATACACACTCACAATATCCAAATCATCATTGAGAAGCACAAAATCTGCTCTCTTTCCTGCAGAAATGCTGCCTGCTTCATCATAGATGTCAATCTCCTTAGCCGGATTGGCTGTAGCACACATAATAGCCTCCTCAAGCGGAATACCTGCCTGCCTTACTGTGAAACGCATACAATCCATCAGATTGGTTGCCGAGCCTGCAATTGTCCCATCATGGAGTGTGGCAAGCGAACCTCTGACCGTCACTGCCTGTCCACCGAGTGTATACTCGCCATCCTCAAGCCCTGTGGCTCTCATGCTGTCACTTATTAAAATCATGCGCTTCGAACCAAACATGGCAAATGTTGCCCTGATAACCGACGGATGAATATGCACACCGTCACAAATGAGCTCTGCATGACACTTTTCTGAATCTCTCACAGCCCCGATAACTCCCGGATTCCTGTGATGAAGCGGTGGCATCGCATTATACAAATGTGTGGCATGGCTTGCACCATGCTCAATAGCCTCTACCGCTGTGTCATAATCAGCCGCTGTGTGTGCTATTGAAACCACAACACTTCCTCTTACCCTGTCTATAAAATCAATCGCGCCCGGCTCCTCCGGAGCGATATCTACAAGCTTTATCAAGCCATGGGCCGCATCCTGAAGCTCACAGAAATAATCATAATCACATCGCATGATATTCTCTGCCGCCTGTGCGCCCTTTTTAGAAGGACTGATAAAAGGTCCCTCCATATTGATACCTACAAGATGTGCACCACCATGATAATTATAATCACCGGCATTTTTCATGACACTCAAAAGCTCATCCTTTTGAATGGTCATAGTAGCCGGACACACGCTCGTCACTCCGATAGAAGCCTCGTATGCTGTAATCACATCAAGTGCCTCTTTGGTGCCGTCACACATATCAGCTCCCTTGCATCCATGAAAATGAATATCCACAAGACCCGGTATCATGATAAGACCTGATGCATCTATACTCTCCTGCTGTGTGCTGTCAGCAGCCGCATCCGTGTCAGCTGTTCTCTCCAAAACACTGTCAAAACGGCCATCCTTAACGACAACATCACCTTGCATAAAGCTGCCATCCTCTGTAAATACCCTTGCATTTTTTATTATCATATACATGTACCTTCTCAACTAAAAAACATCTACAGTCTGCTCAGTGCAGCCTCATCCGCTACAAGCGTAACATCATTGTGCAGCTGTAATACAGAAGCCGGCACCTGTGGTGTAATCGGTCCAAAGAAAGCCTTGTGCACAATCTCTGCCTTATCCTCACCACTTGCAATAATAAGAATCTTTTTAGCCTGCATGATGGTCTTGATGCCCATTGTATAAGCCTGCTTCGGAACATCATCAGCCGATGCAAAGAAGCGCTTATTGGCCTCAATAGTAGACTCTGTCAGATCCACACAGTGTACCTGCTTGTCAAAAGACTCGCCCGGCTCATTAAAACCGATATGACCATTGTGCCCGATACCAAGAAGCTGTAAATCAACACCGCCAAGAGACTGAATCAGCTCGGTATAGCGCTTGCACTCCTTCTGTGGATCCGGCTCCATGCCGTTTGGCAGGTGAGTATTCTCAATCGGAATATTCACATGATCAAACAAATTCTGATGCATAAAATAATAGTAGCTCTGATCATTCTCACGGCTTAATCCCTTGTACTCATCAAGGTTCACCGTCATAACCTCTGAGAAGTCCAAATCCCCCTTCTTGAACCACTCAACGAGCTGCTTATATAAACCGACAGGTGTAGAGCCTGTAGCCAGTCCCAATACACAATTAGGCTTCATAATCACCTGTGCCGATATGATATTTGCAGCCTTTCTGCTCATATCTGCATAATCCTTAGCATTATATATTCTCATGAAAAATCCCTCCAATTCGTAAAATATACCCAATACTATCTGCACAACCTTCAAAAGTGCTGCTTGATTGCATATATGCATTTTACCTTATATAGGACATTTTGTCCAGTACTTTTTGTCATATTTTGCATATTTTATAAAAAAAATATTAAATTTTAATGCGGTAAAGTGGTAAAATTGCATAAAAATAATCTGCTACTCTAATGCCCCTTTTACTTTTTTGTGTGAAATACAACGTTCTTCCCGATTGGCAAGTGCCTTAACTCTGCCTTCTAACAGAAGCTCTCTTCCTTTTTCATTTCTTGTATATATGCAGTCATAGTTTCCGATATACGGATGCATGCATTTTGCAAAACGTTCTGCATCCTCTTTCTTTTTAGAAAAACAATTTGGAATGGCATAGAAACCATTCAGTCCTTTTCGATTTTTCCTTTTTACAAGTATATAACGCTGGTTGTCTATAACATCAAAAAATTCATTGACACACTGTGCAAACAACGCTTTATCCCTGCCACTTCCACCTGACAAATAAATAATATGGTGATCCGGTCCCAGCGATTCTGCTACTACTTTACAATGTGTTTCTTCCAGAAGCCGTTGCTCCTCCAATGCTTTACGGATTCCATTTCCAAATGCCTTTAATCTTTTTAGTGGACTGCCCAGCATGAATATTTTCGGAAAACGCATTATAATTCCAGTCAATCCAACAACAATGAAGAAGTAACATACTCCGGCTAAGCTTCCCGATTTGGATGCTGCCGCCACAACACCTGCCCCAATCATGCCAATCAGACACAAAATTCCTGACAGAATCATTGTAAGAATCGCATCCCAGAAAACAACACTCGTAACAAATTTGTCTTTTACCTCTGTCTCATCCACAATATCCATTTTGTCATAGATTGCAAGTGCACTATTCCAACGTTCTTTTAACGCATCACGTTGTCCTGACATTTTCAACATTTGTCTGTTAATCCTGTCAACATTAGTTTTATTAAATGGAGTTTTAATAATTGACAACCGTTTTATTCCATTTTCAATTGTATTTTCTGAGTAATGCAGACCAAGAAAATGTTCCATCCTTCGTTCGAGCATACTGTAATCGTCACTAATCTGATTGTCATCTGCCTTCAGCACTTCGTTCCATGGTCTCAGACACACTAAATGCCAGATGTTACTTGTTTTTTCCGGCTGTTCTTTCATCACACGTATAGCGCGTCCACGCATCTGGTTGCTTAACATAAATGAACCGACAAAGCTTGCAAGGATTAGGGAATTGATACAAGGAGAATCCCATCCTTCCCCTAACAACGATTTTGTACCGATCAAAACCTGCATATAGCCTTTTGAAAAAACAGCAGTTACCGCCCCTGTCAGAAAATGTGCATTTCCAACAGCTGTTACTTTAAGATAATCTGTTTCCGAAAGATTGCCGATCCTACTGAACGTAACTTTTCCACTTGTTCCAATCTCCTGTTCCAGCGCATCTTTTGCCTCCGCCGGAATAATCACAATCGTCCCGCAAAGTACACCAAAACGAATTTGTTTGTATTTCTTTTCATTTTCACGTCGGAGCATTTCAAAAAACGGGAGCACCCCTAGTGAGTTTACATCGTATTCTGTATTTCCAATTGTTTTTTCATATTCTTTCCGGATATAATCTGTCAAAACCAGCAGTCGCAGATTCTGACCGGATGTCTCGTATTCATGGAATACAATATCACGGATGCTGTTACATTTTCCCAGAGAATTCGTGAGCATTTTTTCCACTGCCGCACTTTTCGTCATGACAACTTTTTTCTTTTCTATCAGACCGTTAGATTTTAAATCAGCAATTAATAATTCACGATATCTCTTGTCACACAAATATGAATCCTCATCATCATACAAAAATCCCTGTAACAGACGTTCCATCCACTGTGCGTTCATGGATGGTAATTTTTTTGCCCCTAAAAGCCTTTGTAATCTGGACGGAAATGCAATATTTTTGCTCTGTAAATAAATCAACAATGATGCCAGATATGCCGGATTATCCAGTAGCAGGTCATCAGAGAGCTGCCCACTCAGCCCCTTATGGCTTCTCACATATGTAAGAAACTGTGTATCCTGCATGATTTTTTCTGTCATTGCTTTACTGCGTTCTTCAAAATGTCTGACTTCCTGCTCTTCCTCTTTTGTTGGATAGTTGAAGTAAACATAATCCTGATGTGGACAGAGGCTTCCCTCTTTTACGAGTTCCGGTATCGTAATTTCTTCATCAATCTCTCCACACATATTCATGTAACGTGTCCACATAGCCGGTGTGGAATCATACGGCGGTGTTGCTGTCAGCGCTATAATCTTAAGGTAATTCAACTGTTTTTTGAATTCTTCTAATGCTTTCCACCATTCACTTCGCAAGTGGTGGCATTCATCCAGACAGAGCACTTCGATTCCTGCCTCTTTCATCGTCTCGACCAGATCAAAACCGCTGTAATCTACTTCTTCTGTCTCCGTTTCCGCCAGGCACTCGTCTGTGCCTGTGCCACTCTCCTCACCTGCATCTTCCTGCATTCCCTGAAATCTTGTCATGGCACTGTGCAATGCCTGATATGTTGCCACAGTGATTGCCTTTGGCTGTTTTAAATTCTGTGAAAGATATTCTTCCCCTTTGATACCCTCACATAAAAAGGCTTCCTCTATCCTTGCAATCCACTGCTCTCTAATTGTAATAGATGGTGCTAAAATCAGTGCTTTTCCGTTCAGCCTGCGGATCATTTCAATTCCCAGGGTCGTTTTTCCGGAACCGGGTGCCGCAACAATATGTATTTTTCCATCTGATATGTACCTGTCAGCATGTTCCAAAACTCTTGCCTGATACTTTCTCCATGTTCCCTTAAATTCTAAAATACCTTCATAATTCATAACAATCCATTCTCCTCTGTTTATTCCACTGTTTCTATGCTCTGTAATTATTATATCCCACTGCCAATTACCTTACAAGAAAGATAACCAAATAATATTTAACATAGGTTGACCACATTGGTGCCTGACCCCAATGTGGTCTCATGCTTTTGAACATTTAAACCATTTTTATCTAAAATGATCTGTAATAAAAACTGTGAACACGCTTTATCCTCAAAGTCTTTTTTAAAAGCAGTTTGGTATTTAATCGTCAGCATCAAGATCCTCCATCAACTCTGAAACGGATGAAAATCCCTTACTTAAGCCAATCTTGTTTTTAGTATCTTTCATCGCCTGAATTGTTTCAGCATTAGGAACATCCATTGTAATTTTAAATGGGATTCCCTGCTCACGTACCGCCTGCTTTGCCGTCATCACAAAAAATGTTGACATATCCAGGCCCAAGTTATCCAATAGTTCTCTTAATTCATCCTTCAACGTAGAATCCATACGAAACGTAGCACTTGTCATTGACATATTGTTCAGCTCCTTTTCAAATACTAACAATAACATCCTCAATTGTAATCCAAGATTCCATACCCGCTATCTTGGATAAGTGTAAAAGTTA
>OAWJ01000337.1_pt1 | contig 44442 bp, 32 predicted proteins | sample 1517021 | NCBI WGS metagenome assembly OAWJ01 (sample SAMEA2580121, study PRJEB22360) | human gut metagenome | biome: human gut; feature: human-associated habitat; material: faeces | place: Denmark | collected 2008/2010
CGCCGGAAGGATTATTGAATTCTGTGGCACCATAGAGCCTTATGTTTCCATCGATTTGTACATTTTTATTTCCCGGATGTTTCCCTTCTTTCCCCATGTTGACCGCTACATCGGCATGCCCCTTAACATCGAGTGCGCACAGGGCAACATAAGGGGTTCCTGCCCCCATGGCTCTCAAATGGGAATCCATTTCAATCCTTGTGTTCCCCGAAAGGTAAAACTTCCCCCGCTCTCCGGTGTGCTTATGCAGCTTCGGTCCCACAAGGATCCCTGCCATGGTGCGGAGCTTGAGGTCCACATCCCCCCTGATCGCCCCGTCATACCCGCTGTATTTTATGCCAATAGCCCCTGTATCTTTATATGTCGAATTCACAGAAAAAACATAAATCCCCCAGGGACGCTCCGGATCCCGGCCTCGTATGGTCACATTCCCGCCGATGTCCAGCCGGCCGGCCGACTGGATCCCCATTGCTCCGTAAAAGCCGTAATCGGTCGTCTCCGCTCCGTGATTCTCACTATTGATACAGATATTGACATTGCCCCCCACTGTGATGTCCCTGGCTTCCAACCCTACAACAGGGGTCGTATAGTATCTTTTAAAAACAAAGTTTGTCCGGGCATTGTCCTCTTCTATGTCTACATTCCCGCCAACGGTGATCTTACCCAACAAACCACCATAATTGTCGGATATATGCCCGCCATAGTAGGATCCCCCGACAGCCAGCTCTCCTGCTGCCCATCGGTTCGCCACTTCCACCCTGCCGTTTTTCTCTCCTCTCAGATCCAGGTCTCCGGTAACTGTCAGTTTACTCCCGTCTTTATCTATGCCGAAATATACGTCTCCCCCGTACATCTTCCCTTCATAGGCATTGTACAGGCGCACTTTTTTGGCATCTATGGTGATCGATTTCCCTCCTGATACATAGATCCCTGCCGGCCATTCTATCGGTGATTCATTTTCTTTCAGTTTCTCATACCCCAAGCCGACGGTCAGCTCTTTTCCTTTTGCGTCTATGTTCACTTTTCCGTTCCTGTTCGATATCCCTGCCATGATCCATATCTTGCTTTTCTGTCCCCCGCTCTCATTCACTTCTTTGTAGAATACCGCGTTCTTGGAGTGGTTGTTTACATGGATTTTCGTGTCTTCGGTGAAGGTATATTTCCTGTTTTTCAGCACCCCTGTTGTTACATAGATTTCGTCTGTGCTCTTGCTTCCTGTGATTCCTTCGTTGAATTCCCGCGCTCCCACGCTCGGCAGTACCCCGCACAAGGCCAGCCCTATGGTCAGGACATGTTTCAGATAAACTTTTTTCTGTTTACGATTCATGATTTCCTCCTTTTCTGTCTCTGATTCGATTATAAAGCAAAATAAAAATGATGCATGAAGACAATGTTTGAAATCAATTCTATTTCAAACATTCCACTTATGCATCGTAAGCTTGTCGGATGGCCAAAAGCAGACGGCACCCTGGCTCAGTTCCTCATCATCCCATATCTTTGCGAAAGAACTGCTATGGCATGACTCCCCACACAGTTGCGGCACAGCTCCGGATTTTCACCGGATTCCCCGCACATAGTTTTTGGCTTCTGTTTTCCATATATGAAATTATCGCCGAAATTCTTGTAGTTGAAATTTTATCAGCTGCCACTATAAACTGATAAACACATGGTTAAATAAGTTTAGGTTATAATTTTATTTTCATATTTTAACCCAATATTCAGCTTAAGTCAATAATTTGATATATTTCAACCCAAAACGGAGAATGATAGGGCAATCATAATATCAGCAGCCGTGTAAAGTTTCTCTTGTTCCATCTCAGCAGATGCGGGGCAGTCCTTCTCCCCTAAGCGGGAGGACACGGCGCAGTCCGCCAAGAGCTGTCCGCAGGTATACGCCTTTCCCCTCCAGCACCTGCCCCGCAGCAACAGCATTTCTTCCATATTTATTTCTTCTTAAGATACCCACCGCTTTTTCCGCATCTTTTGGGGAAACGGCAATGATCATTTTTCCTTCGTTCCCCATAGTAAGCGGATCAAGGCCAAGAATCCCTGTAAAGCCCTGTACAATATCCGAAACAGGGATCAGTTCCTCTTCCAGTTCTATCCGCACTGATGAAGACACGGCCAATTCATTTGCCACAGTGGCAAGTCCGCCCCGCGTAATATCCCGAACGGTATGGACAGATATATTTCCCTCAAGCAGTTCTTCCACCATGTGATTCAACGGCGCGCAGTCGCTTTCGATTTCACTTTCAATGCCCAGGCGATTTGTCAAAACAGCAGCGTGATGATCTCCCAGTGTTCCGGTGAGAATAAGGGCATCCCCCGATTTCATATTCCTGCAGGAAATATCCCGCGAGGAAGGACGTTCGCCGATACCTGCCGTATTGATGTACAGCCCGCCTTTCCCTTCTATCACTTTCGTATCTCCTGCAACGATACGCACACCTGCTTCTTCTGCCGTTTCTTTCATAGACTGCACAATCTTTCCTAAAATATCCGCATCCAGTCCTGTCTCCAGTATGAACGAAGCGGTCAGATAAAGAGGTCTCGCGCCCATGGATGACAAATCATTCACTGTCCCGCAGACGGAAAGTTTCCCGATATCCCCGCCTTTGAAAAAGAGCGGTTCCACGACAAAGGAGTCGGATGTGAGTACCGGATTTCCATGCAGGGGAGGAAGAACCGCGCTGTCTTCCATTTTCAGAAGTATCTCGTCATCAAAAACGGAAGCGAAAATGTCTTTGATCAGCCTTCCGCTTTCCTCTCCGCCGCTTCCATGCTTTAACGTAATTTTCACAATCCCTCCACCCCTTCTTCCCGCAGGGTAATGCAGCACGCCCCTTCTGAGGAAACCATGCACGCGCCGACAGGATGGGAAGGTGTACAGGTTCTCCCGAAATGGGGGCAGTCCTTCGGCATATTCTTTCCCAAAAGTATATTTCCGCACCGGCAGCCTGCGGGAATATGGTCTTCTACCAGACCCCTGCTTCCTGCATCATATAAATTATATTTTTCTTTCAAGTAAAACCCCGAATTCTTCACAATCCCCAGACCGCGCCACAGGGCATCTCCTTTTTCAAAAAAGGCGCCTACCCGTTCCCACGCTTTCACATTTCCTTCTTCCGTAACCACGCTTCCGTAATCATTCCAGAAACCGTCCTGCCCCTTATTGACAGCAAGGACAAGCCGAGCCACAGCGCTGAGGAGAAGGTCGGCAGTAAATCCGCCAATGACCATGGGTTTACCATACGTTTCTGAAAGTGCCCTGTATCGTTCCGCCCCTGTAATGACCGCCACGTGTCCTGGGCAGAGAAATCCGTCAATATTTCCTGCGGTACAAAGCTCTCCCAGTGTTTCAGGCATCGTTTTCAGCGCGGTGAGAAGTTTGAGGTTTGAAATATGTCTTTCATCCGCTTCTTTCACGACAGTCGCCCAAATGGGTGCTGTCGTTTCAAATCCCACTGCTGCCAGGACAAATATTGTTTCTTTTTCCTCTTCCGCTTTTTTCAAAGCATCTTCAGGATTATAAAAGAAATCAACAGAAGCACCTCTGTCCCGCGCCTCGGCAAGAGACATTTCCGTTCCCGGCACAGCAAGCATATCGCCGAAAGCAAGGACTCTGTGCCCGCTTCTAAAAGAAATTTCTACCAATTTATCAATGTATGCAGTCGGTGTCACACAGACAGGACACCCCGGCCCCGACAGAAGCCGTATCTTCGGTGACAGGATCTGACGCAGTCCGGTCTTGTACAGAGCGGATGTATGCGTGCCGCAGACTTCCATAATTTTTACGGGTTTGCCGTCATACTCGCGAAGCCAACGGATAATTTCATTTTTCTCCACGGCGCAGTTCCTCTATTTCTTTAAAAAGCCCGATCCAGTCAAGGGCTTCTTTCTTTTCCACTTTCTGTATCGCCATGCCTGCATGGACAAGGACATAGTCACCTGTCTCCACGGAAACCATAGACAGGTTCACCCGTACTTTATTTCCTGAAAAATTAACGAGCCCATGTGCACCCTCAATGGTTTCCACACGCCCCGGATATGCTACGCACATATGATTTCCTTTCGTTTGCTGTATTCATACCATACCATGCCTGACCGAAAGCAAGCCCTCCGTCTCCGGGAGGAAGCGCCTGATTCCAATACACAGCATGGCCTTTTCCCTTCAAAGCTTCCACGCAGCCTTCCAAAAGAAGACGGTTTGCAAAACATCCTCCTGAGAGAATAACTGTTTCCACACCTGTTTTTTCCGCCATCCGTTCCACAATCCGTATGACTGCCTCATGAAAGCCAAGAGCGGCAGCAGCTTTATCTTCTCCCATGACTTTTTCCCATAGCGGGGCAGGATCAAAAAATGTAACGCTGCCGTTTTCTGTTTCCACGACTTCCTCGTTAAAGGAAAGCTCTGTCGGTATTTTTCCTTCACGTTTCGCAAGCGTCGCCTGATTTTCAAGAAGCATGGCACACCGCCCCTGATAAGTATTATAATCGGCAAGCCCCAAAGCAGCGCTCACCGCATCAAAAAGACGCCCCATGCTTGAACTTTTTACTGTATTCAACCCGCCTGCAACAGCGGCTTTCACGACAGCCGCCCTCTTATCATCTGATGGTATACCGCTGTGTACCAGGTGGCATAAAAGACTTTTCCATGCTTGTCTGACGGATTCGTCACCGCTTATCATCGAAATCGGTTTCACTGCGCCGACACGGATAAAAGATCGGTCTTCACAGAGAAGAAATTCTCCGCCCCACACGGTACCGTCCGTACCGAATCCCGTCCCGTCAAAGATTACGGCAAGACATTTCCCGTCCAAATGATGTTCGGCCATAACGGAAAGAGCATGTCCATGATGGTGCTGCACTTCCAAAACGGGAACATCCAATTCTTTTGCCAGCTTCCGTGACTCTTCCGCCGTAGTGTAGCAGGGATGAAGGTCACAGACAAGGATGTCGGGACTGATATGGAGAAGTTCTTCCCAATCAGCAACAAGACGGCGGTAAAAAGCGGATGATTTTTCCAGCGTGAGATCCGAAGGCACCTGGGCGGAATAAATCAAATCATTCACGGAAAGCGCAAAAGACGGCTCCACTTCGCCGCCCAGTGCCAGAACGCGCATTCCCTTCTTCTCTACGGCAACCGGTTCCGGCATATACCCGCGGGTACGGCGGAGAATCTGCACAGCTCCCGCCGCGATACGGGTAACAGAATCATCGGCAGGACGGAGAATCTCTCTTTCATCGTAAAACAGAGCGGAAATACTTTCATGACTTTCATAAAAAGCAAAAGCATCAGCCTGTTTGTAAATGATAGGCTCTCCGGTGAAATTGCAGCTGGTCACAACGAGAGGAATTTTTATTTCCGCCAGAAGGGCATACAATCCGAAAGGCGGCAGAAACACGCCGAGACTTTCCGTAAGCTCCGTTACCGCAGGGCTGATGAACGGCATACTTTTCTTTCTTCTTTTTAAGAGAACGATCGGTTTTTGCGGCGACTCAAGGAGTTCCTTTTCTTCCCTGCTTATATGGCAGAGTTTTTCCGCCTCTCCCACGGTTGCAACAAGAAGCGCAAAAGGCTTGTCCCGTCTTTGTTTCAGTATTCTCAAACGCTGAACGGCATCATCTCTGTCTCCGCGGCAGACCAGATTATATCCGCCGACCGATTTCACCATGATAATTTCCCCATGAAGGAGTAAATCTTTGGCTGATTGTAAAAGTTCTTCCCGGCTCCATGGTCCGGCGGAAGGACTTCCCCTCATCTTCGCCAAAAGCCGGGGGCCGCAGTCATGACAGGCGATGGTTTCTCCATGACACCGTCTGTTATTCATATCCCTGTACTCCTCATAACATTTATCACAAAGAGGATATGCATCAAAAGCGGTATTTTCCCTGTCATAAGGAAGTTTTTTCAGAACAGTATACCGGGGACCGCAGGCGGTGCACGAAATGTAAGGATAATGACAGCGCCGGTTCCCCTGCGTCTTCATTTCTTTAAGGCAGGCGGAGCAGACGGAAATATCGGCAGGTGCAAGAATTTTATTTTCACTTTCCCTGCTGGGAATGGAAGTAAAAGCGGAAAAAGGCGTAAGCGGTCTTTCTTCTCTCTTTACGCACTCCACAAGGGCAGGCCGTTCCATTTGCTTAAGCCCGCAAAGGAAAGCGTCTATCTTTTCCCTTGTCCCGGTGATGTATATTTCCACTTCGCCGCCGAGGTTCTGTACCGTGCCTGTCAGTTTCAATTCTTTTGCCATGCGGCAGACGGACGGACGGAAACCGACACCCTGCACTCTGCCGGCCACGCTGAGCCGTTCCGTCACCTCATGTTCCATACACGCCTCCCGAAAAATTATTTCTTTGAAATCTTTATAAGCCATTCCGCCGCAGCATCATATCCTTCTCCCGTTTTCCCACACACTTTAAATACGGGAGCATCTTTATTCAAATGGCGTATACCTTCCATAAAAAACGCTTCATCAAAATCAAGATAAGGAAGCAAATCCACCTTATTGAGCAGAATCATATCCGCTTTTTCAAAGGCGAGCGGATATTTATAAGGCTTATCGCTTCCGTCCGTCACCGAAACGATGAGCATTTTTATGTGTTCACCGATGGAAAATTCCGCAGGACATACAAGATTCCCTACATTCTCAATAAAAAGTATGCCGCCTTCGTCCATCTCCATATTATGGACAGCATTGTGCATGAGAGGCGCATCAAGATGGCAGGCGCCGAAGGTATTGATCTGTGTCGCAGAAATCCCCTGTTTTTTTAACCGTTCCGTATCTATATCCGATTCGATATCCCCTTCAATGACATAAGACTTCACCGGAAGGGCGCGGATCAGGTTTTCCAGGGAGGTGGTCTTTCCTGCTCCCGGCGCCCCCATAATATTTACCGCAAAGATATGCCTTTCTTCCAGATGTTCTTTTACATGCTGCGCTATATGGTCATTCCTGCCGTTGATATCAAGCAGGACCTCCTTTTTCACCATGTGCATCGCTTTCATCCTCCACGAATAATTCCACATCTTTTATATAAAATTCTTTCCCTGTTTCCGTCGGGTTTCCACTCCCGCCGCAGAACGGGCAGGTGAAGGAAAACCGTTTCCGTTCAAAAAGTTTCCCGCATTTTTCACAGGACAATTTCGGCTTTACACCTTCAATTGTCACCTGCGCGCCCTCACACAGGGTTCCTGCGGCAAGGACATCAAAGTACATCTGGATCGATTCTCCGATAAATCCCGAATCTTCTCCGATGACAAGGTGTATCCCTCTGATCCTGCCATGATTTTCTTCCGCCGTTTTTTCCGCCAGCCTGATGATTTCCAGAGTCACAGGGTATTCATGCATCAGGTTTCACCGCAGGCTTTCCCGGAGAAGGTCTTTTTCTATCTGGCAAGTGAAAAGAAACCGGCTCCGGTGAATCACCGTCTGCCGTAAATGTATATGCCTCATTCAGAGAAAGACATTGTTTAGGACAATGCTCCACACAGACACCGCACTGCACGCAAGCTGCCGGATCGATAGTCCACGTGCGCCTTTTTCTGTCAATCTCCAATGCTCCGCCAACACAGCCGCGAAGACACATCCCGCAAAGAACGCATTTTGAAATATCATTGATGACAGGCGCCTTTTTCAGTTCTTCTTCCGTCACCACCGTCTTCGGCATTTCCGCAGGAACCGCCTTCTCTTTCGACGCTTCCGTTTTCCTGGGTTCCGGTTGCGGATGCGCTGCCGGCGATACTTCTTCCGCGTTTTCAGCCGCCTCATTCACCGAAATTTCTTTTTGAATGTTCTCTTCCACTTTTATTTCTACCGGAGGTCTTGCCGCCGGTCCCCGTCTCGGTTTAGGCGGAGGCGGCATATGGACAATCTCCGACTTTTCTGTGGAAGGTTCCGTATACATGGCTTCCATGACAAGACATTTCATGGGGCACTGTTCTACACAGGCACCGCATTGCACACAGGCATAGGGATTGATAATCCACTTCCTGTTCTTTCTGTCAATCCGTATCGCTCCCGAAGGACATGCCCGTTCACAGGCACCGCAGAGAATACACTTTTCCCATTGATTGACAATGTGTCCTCGGTCGATAGGAAGCGGCGCCCGCGGCTGCAAGGGATAGGGAGATGTCACAGGCGGTTTGAAAAGATTGGCAACTATCCTTTTCACAAAGGTCATATAGCCCATAACGCTCTCCTATCTTTCACAACAACTGATACAGGGATCGATGGTCAGGATAATATTCGGCACATCTGCCAGGTCACAGCCCTGAAGCATCTTTACGAGTGCAGGCAGATTGGCATTTGTCGGTGTCCTCAGACGGAACCGTTCCAGGAATTTGGTTCCGTTTCCTTTTACATAGTAAAGCGCTTCTCCTCTCGGCTGTTCCACACGGACAAAGCATTCTCTTTTCGGCGGCACGCCCCGCACTTTCACGTCAATAGGCCCGTCAGGGATATTATCGATACAGCCCTCAATAATCTCAACAGACCGGAGTACTTCTCTCAGCCGTACTCTTGCCCGCGCGTAACAGTCTCCGTCCGTTTCAATAACGGGCTGGAAATGAAGCTGTCCGTAAACGCTGTCTTTTTCAGCAGCACGAATATCGGTAAGAATGCCGGATGCTCTTGCCATGGGGCCAATGCAGCCCAGTTCCAGAGCCTCTTCCATAGTAAGCTTCCCCACGCCCTTCAAACGGCTGTGAACGGTATCGTCATCCATAAAAACATTCAGCATGGGAAGAAATTTTTCAGATAAATCTTTTAAGACCCGTTTCATTTCCTTTAACACAGCACCGCCAATATCACGACGGACGCCGCCCACTTTACAGACGGAGAAAATAATACGCCCGCCGGTCGTCTGTTCAATAAGATCCAAATCTATTTCCCGAAGGCGCCAGGCTTCCATAAAAAGACTTTCAAACCCCATAGCGTCCGCAGCAAGGCCCAGCCAGAGAAGATGGGAATGGATACGGGACAATTCGTGCCAGATGGTACGGAGCCATTCCGCCCGGGGCGGCACTTCTATTTCCATCATTTCTTCCACGGCGCGGCTGTATCCCCATCCATGGCCGAAAGAACAAATCCCGCAGACCCGTTCCGCCACATAGACATACTGCTGGAAGTCACGAAGTTCCACAAGCTTTTCCAGCCCGCGGTGTACATAACCGATAGAGGGAACCGCACGGACAACCTTTTCATCCTGCAATTCCAGATCCAGATGGATCGGTTCGGGAAGAACGGGATGCTGCGGACCGAAAGGAATCACTGTGCTTTTACCCATTTTCTTTCCCTCCTTCCGGTTTCGCCCCTGCTACGGCGGAAGCGTCTATCCCGAGTCCGCTGCGGAGCTGTACTTTAATCGCCTGATCGGCATGTTTCTCACCGGGCAGGTCATGCCATGGTGTCTTTTCCGCCAGATGGTAGAAATGTCCGCCATAGTCCACATCATGTTCAATGAAGTCTATCTTCAATCCGAATAAATCGTGTATTTCATTTTCCCATACAAAAGCATACCAGTACTGCCCCGTGATACTCATGACGGAACGGTAGACCGGAACGAGGCAGCGGAGATGGTACATGAAATAGTCCTTATCAAATGTATAAGTCAGTTCATATCCTTCTTCCACGCGGGTACAAAGTATCTGCACCAGACGGGCATGTTCCCTTTTAAAGCGGCTTACCTGTTTTAAAATATCCGCAGATTTGATTTCAATTATTTGCTGGTTCATCAGGTTGCCTCCTTTCGCTGCGCCGATTTTCGCCGGGCAACGAGCCTTTTATATTCCGCCCGCTTTTCTTCAAGAATCCCCAATCCTTTCACAACGCCGTCAATGATGGCTTCCGGACGCGCGGCACACCCGGGAACATAGACATCTACAGGAACAGCGTGATCCATGCCTCCGATCATGTTGTAACAGTCTTTGAAAATGCCGCCTGTACAGGCACAGGTTCCTACCGCCACCACGACCTTCGGTTCCGGCATCTGTTCATAAATCTGGCGCACCACAGGCAAATTCTGTACATTCACGCCGCCGGTGACAAGAAATACATCAGCATGCTTCGGATCCCCTGTATTGATAATGCCGAAACGTTCCACATCATAGAGAGGCATAAGACAGGCAAGGACTTCAATATCGCAGCCGTTGCAGCTGGAGCCGTCATAGTGGATGAGCCAGGCGGATTTTCTGATATAAGCCATATTTCCTCTCCTTTCAGCGGATATACATTAAAAAGACAATATTGATAAAACCTGCTACCAAAGTAACGAGCCAGGCGGAACCGAGGAGATGCCGCCATTTCATACGGGCAGTACAGTTATCTATAAGGGTGCTGAGGAAAAGAACCGCCGCGCATACAAGAATACCCGTAACACCGCTCCACGGATCCCGCCATTTAAAAAACAGATAAACGAAGCCAAGAAGAAATATCTTTTCATACCATTCGGCAATTTCAAAAAGAGCAAGCATGCCGCCGGAAAATTCTGTCTTGATTCCCTGCACGAGCTCCTGATGAATTTCATGGCTCATAGAAAGATCAAATGGCGATTTCCTGAATTTAATCTGGAGTATGAAAAGAAACCCGATGAAGATCCCCGGCATGTAAAGAAAATTGCTTTCCGGCGAAGCCATGATTTTTGAAAGATCGAAAGTGTTGCATTTCAGGTAGAAAGCAATCGCCACAAAGAGAAGCATGGGTTCATACGCCATAATCTGAAGAAGTTCCCGTTCCGCCCCCATCTGGCTGCAGGGTGACGATGATGAAAAGGACGCCACCACAAGGCAAATGCCCGCCATGGTGAGTGTGAAAATGACAAGAAGGATATCGCCCTGCGCAAAAAAGAATATGCCTGACAAAATCATGAAAAACAGGAAGCCTGCCAAATAAAAGCCTTGCGCTTCATTCACGGCAATCCGTTCTTTCTCAAAAAGTTTCAGCACGTCATAGAACGGCTGGACCACAGGAGGGCCTATCCTTCGCTGCATACGGGCCGCCAGCTTGCGGTCAAGACCGGCAAGAAGCCCTCCACCGACAGGCGCCAAAAAGAGGTAAAGCAGCGCGTATAAAATATTCATTCCCATTTCATCCACGATACACACCTCCCAGTATAATGGCAAACTGAATGAAAATACACGCCATGCAGAGAGCAAAGCCGGACAATTTCATTTTCTTTTCGCCGAACCATTCTTCCATGTACCAGTTCCGAAGCTCCACAGGAATGATATTATCTCCCGCGCCTCGATAGTTACGATCATCCCCCGTATTAACCCCGGCAAGAAGAGCCCCTACTTTCCTTTTAGGCTGTCCTTTCCCGTAGCGGGAAGGAAGAATAACAAGAAGCACCACCATAAGCGACATAATAATCAAGTTGCTTTGGGCAATGACATCACGGGTAAACCCGTAGGTAATCCGCAGGTACGGCAGGACGCCGTAGTTTGAAATCAGAGGGAAAAGGATACAGACAATGATCGTCATCCAGGAAAGTGTCTTCAGGGTAAACCACTCTCCTTTAGTAATCCCCTGCTCCCGTCTTTCCTGCCCGTTCATGACAGACAGGATTTTTCCGAGCCACTTGGCCCAGTAAAATATAGTTGTCGCCGAACCGAAAACTAAAAGAAGAAGCAACATGGGGTGTCCCGCATCAATAAAAGCTTTCATCGCCGCCCATTTAGAAATGAGCATGCCGAAAGGCGCAAGGAACATACCACTGATACCGATCACCATGCAGAGGCACAGATGGGGCATCGCATTGAAAAGTCCGTCAAACCTTTCAATGTCGCGGCTGCCGAGCTGCTGCTCCGCCGTCCCGACAGAAAGAAACAAGAGCGATTTGGCAACCGCATGGAAAATAACAATCATAATGGCTGTCCATGCCGCCTCATAAGAACCTATACCCGCACAGCAGACGATCAGTCCCAAATTGGAAATTGTGGAATAGGCAAGAACCTTTTTCCCATCGGACTGTGAAATAGCGGCACAGGACGCAAAAAAGAAGGTAATGCCGCCGACAAACATCGCCATCGTTCCCGCATGATTATTTCCAAGGGCGGGACAAAGTTTGATAATCAGAAACACCCCTGCTTTCACCATCGTAGAAGAATGGAGAAGCGCAGAAGTGGGTGTGGGCGCCACCATCGCCCCAAGAAGCCAGCCGGAAAAAGGCATCATCGCCGATTTGGTAAAACCGCAAAGCAGGAGAAGCGCAAGAATAACTGTCACAGGCATTCCCGCCAATGCCAGCCCTACCAGATGGGAAAGCGCCGTACTGTGGTAAGTCAGCCCCATGACGATAATCGCTGCCGCAAAAGCCGCCCCGCCGAGCAGATTCATCCAAAGCGCCTTGAACGAATTATTTACAGCCACACGGGATTCCGTATATCCGATGAGAAGAAAAGAACAGACGCTGGTGATTTCCCAGAAGGTATACATATATAAAAGATTATTGGAAACAACCAATCCGAACATGGCAGAAAGGAAAAGAAACAGGACGAAAAAGAAAAAATTCCTTCTGTCACGAACATCACGATGTTCCTTTTGAAAGGCCTCCATGTACCCCAGAGAAAAAACGGCGATCAAGCTGCCGATGACACCGGCGATAAGAATCATGATCAGGGTAAAGTTGTCAACAACGATATCGGCATAATAATCAAGCGTCCCATGGCTGACATATTCAAACCATAGAACCGCTCCCAGCTGAACTGCTTCCAAAAGCGCTATCCAATACCGGTGAAACCGGACGCAGGTATAATAAAAAACCGCAAGAGCAACGAGGATATCCACTAATATTGCACCTTGCGCCAGAAAAGAATCTCCCAAACGGAAGACCACCTTATTTCCAAAATAGGTAAATGCCACGAAAAGGGACAACATCGCAATAGCAGCAGATGACACTTTCACCACCGCATCCCGAAGCCTGTCCCCCTGTATAAAAAACAGCAAACCTGCCGTCAACAGAGGCAAGAACACTAATAATCCCAATATCCACATCATCCCCACCCCTTTATATAAGAGTATACTATATATATTTAATTGTAATTTATAGATGAATATATTTTATATAGTATAGACAAATTACCCTGAGTTCGCAACACTTTTTTTGATTCCAATTTTATTTCCAATCTTTGATAAAGCAGGATATTTTTTTCAGCTTGTCCTGCCGAATAAACATTTTTACTATTTTTGATACCATATATTGCACTGAAAATTATCCTACAGCTTGCAAAAACAAACAGAAATCTTTATCTTCCCACTTACTTTCACTGACACTTTACTCCTGAACTTTACATTTCCCTAAATTACAGTATTAAACCGCCTCTACATTTTATAAATGCACCTGTGATTTTCTTCAGGACATTTGCAAGACACAATTATACCAATGGTATAAAGTCACACTTTCTTTCGGTTAAAACCGAACCAGCTTTATATATAGGAATTGCATCAAAATTAATATATAATTGAAATATATTTAATATTTCAATGGTATTCATTTAAGAAAGGACGCTTATGGATTCCATCATCACCGTAAACAATATAAGTTTTTTCTATAAAAACATGCAGGCGCTGAAAGATATTTCATTTTTGGTGAATCCCGGCGATTTTGTTGCGCTCATGGGCGTAAACGGCGCGGGAAAATCCACGCTGCTGAATATCCTCCACGGCACGCTTTCCCCCTATCAAGGGGAAGTATATTTTAACGATAAATATATCAACAGGAAAAATCCGTATGCCTCCATCGGATTCAGTGCGCAGCGTCTTGTTGCGGACTGGTTTTTAACTGCTCGGGATAATGTGTTTATGGGCTGTATACTGGCAGGAATCCCGCACCGGAAAGCAAAAACAATGACGGAAGATGCCTTAAACCAAGTCGGTCTGATTGATAAGGCGGACTGCCAGCTGGATACTCTTTCCGGAGGCCAGCAGCAGCGTATCCAGATCGCGCGTTCTATTGTACACAAACCGCAGCTTTATATTTTAGATGAGCCGACCACAGGGCTTGACGCGCAATATGCGGAAAATCTCTTTTCCTTTCTGGAAAAAGAACGGCGCCGGGGAAAAACCATCATTGTGTCCTCTCATGATTTGTATCTGTTGGAAAAATACTGCACCAAGCTGATTTATCTGGAAAAAGGGAAAATGAACTACTTTGGCGCCTTGGATGAATTCTTAAAGAAAAATACGCCTGTCATGAGGTACTACATCTATCTGAAAGAAGATTACCGGCCGAATGACAACATATCCGCTTCTTATTTTGTAAAAACTCCCGAATCGGGCAAAAGTTCCAGCTGCATAGAAATCGAATTGAAAAAAGACTGCTCATTATCAGAAGCGCTCGCGGAAATCGCGCAAAAAAAATGATATCCAGAACATAAAGAACCTGGCAGAAAACGGACTGCGAAGTTTCTTTACATCCGGCACGAAGGAGTAATCATGACCATGAACCCTTTATTATTCAAACACTACGCGGCATTAAATATACCTGCCGTTCTCTCCATAACGTACATGGAAGCAAAAATTTTCTTCCAGACGCGTCCCATGTTAATCTCCCAATTATTGACCCCTTTACTCTATTTCATTTTCATCGTGACCGCGTTGTCCGAAACGATCGGAAATATATCGGTGAACGGTGTCCTGATCCCTTACAATGAATACGCCCTTGTCGGTATCCTGACCATGAGCATGATGGGACAGATGTCACGAGTCATTTACCGCATGACTGTCGACCGAAGATACGGCTTTTTCGCCTTGAAGATGCAGGCGGGCATAAAACCATTTTTCTATATTCTTTCGATGAGTACCGGTGCTGTTTTAGGCTACGTCACGCAAGCCGTTGTCTTCTACCTCATTATCCTGGCTTTTCGCCTGCATTTTACTTTATTTTCTTTTATATGTATGTGGGGAATCGGACTGATCAGTTTATTTTTCTGGATCAGTTTGGGCACTGTCATCACAATGTTTATAAAGACATATCAGATGCGTGACATGGTTCTGACCTTTCTAATCATGCCTCTTTCTTTCAGCGTCCCCTCTTTTTATGTGTTGCACGATGCCCCTTCTTTTATACAGGTACTCGCCCTGATAAATCCGCTGACTTAACAGTTAAGCGCTATGAGGGCGGCCGCGTTCGGAACGGTGAGTGAAGTTTCAGCCATGTATGTCCTGCTTTTCAGTTTGGCGGGGCTGCTGCTCGCCGCAAGGGTCATACGGCACACGGATCTTTTAACCAATGAGCTTACTTGATACTGACATTTTCAAACAAAATAAAACCCTCATAAGTCAGATTTCAGATCTAACGTATGGGGGCTTTATTTTTTTATAACAGAAATCTTTCCCGGTCCTTATGCCTGAAAGATATCAAGCAGGCCGGACACGCTTTTCTTTCCGAAATGCACTTCGTCATCATTAATGATGAGACAAGGAACGCTCATGATATTATATTTCTCTTTAAGGCTTGGATAGTACTGGAGATCATAGACGTCAGCCGTTACATTTTCATTATCCGCGGCAATACGCTGCGCCGCCGCTACGAGGTCGGGGCACATTGTGCAGGAAAGAGATACGGCAATCTTCACATGGAGAGGCCTGCTGATGCCTTTGATGCGTTTCTGCAGTGCTTCACCCACGTCCTGCCCCGGACCTGCCGCATTATACATGGCAAGAATAAAGGAATTAAATTCATGTCCGCCGGGTACGCCGTGGAAACGAAGTCCTTTTTCATTGCCTTCCGCGTCACAGATAGAAATGGTATGGTTGTCTTCTTCTCCCGCGGACGGGACAAATTCCGCTTCCACCTTATCGGAAAGGGAAGCCAATTCCGTCACCATGCGTCGGTTTTCTTCCGTCATTTGGCTGTCATCCGTATACAGGCGGAGACGGATCGGACGGGTAAAGCGGGCAAGTACGGGAGCCAGCGCCTGCCGGGTCGCATCATCAAGGAAAGCACCCGCCTCCGCTTTCGGGGCATTTTCCGCTTTGGCAGCTTCCTTCATTTCCTTTTTTACATAAGTTCTCTTGATGCCTAACTTCCTGTACAGCTGTCCGAGATATTTTTCCATAGATGTGGCCGCCACGGCTCCATCTGAAACGGCTGTAACCACCTGGCGGAGATTTTTCACGCAGATGTCGCCTGCTGCATAAACGCCGTCAATATTCGTTTTCTGATCACGGTCAGTGATGATATACCCCTGGGGATCCAGTTCTACTTTTCCCTTAACCAGTTCGTTTTCCGGCGCATAGCCGACAAAGACAAATACGCCGCAGAAATCATTTTCAGGAGCAGTATAGATCGTTTCTTTCCCTGTCACCCAGTTTCTTAAAACAACTTTACGGATGGCGGAATCGCCTTCCACTCTTACCACTTCAGTGTTGAACATCATTTCTACATTCGGATGTTCTTTCAGTTCATCAACTTCCGCATTTTCAATGGAGCAGCGGTCGCGTCTGACGACCATCATGATCTTCTTTCCATACCGGGTGAGGAAAAGTCCTTCTTCTACCGCCGCATAGCCGCCGCCGACAACAAAAATATCCTTGCCGGAGAAAAATTCTCCGTCGCAGGTCGCGCAGTATGCCACACCGTGCCCTCGGAATTCGCTTTCTCCCTCAAATCCGGCCAGCCGGGGATGGGCGCCTGCCGCATAAATGATGCCGGGCGCCTTGAAATCTCCCTGATCGGTATGAACTGTTTTATAGTCGCCGTCCAAATCAAGGCCGGTTACTTCCGCCGATAAAAACTCGGCTCCGAAATTTTCCGCCTGCTGACGCATCTTACCGGTCAGCTGTTCCCCGTCTGTCATAATAATGCCGGGATAGTTCACCACTTCAGATGTGATAGTGATCTGGCCGCCGACTTTTTCTTTTTCAATAACCAATACGCGGAAACGCGCTCTTGCCATATAAATAGCGGCGGAAAGCCCTGCAGGACCTCCGCCGACCACTATGGCATCATACATTTTTTCCATGATGCCCTCTCTTATTAAAGTTTACCGACAAGATCGAAGGACGGTTTCAATGTCGCCGCCCCCGGTTCCCACTTGGCCGGGCAGACTTCATCGCCATGTTCATAAACAAACTTGGCAGCCCTTACCTTGCGGAGTAGTTCATCAGCATTACGGCCGATATTGCCGGCGCTTATTTCATAAAGAACAACTTCTCCGTCAGGATTGATAACGAAAGTGCCGCGCTCGGTCATGCCGTCAGCTTCAATATATACATCCAGATCTTTTGCAAGCTGTGCCGTCGGATCGCCAATCATCGGATAGGTAACCTTGCCGATTTTTTCCGAAGAGTCATGCCAGGCTTTGTGCACAAAGTGGGTATCGCAGGATACGGAATAAATCTCGCACCCTTCTTTTTTGAAATCGTCATAAAGTCTCTGGAGATCTTCCAGCTCAGTCGGGCAGACAAAAGTGAAATCCGCCGGATAAAAGAAGAGAACACTCCATTTTCCCTGCAGATCCTTATCGGACACCTTGACAAATTCTCCGTTAAGATATGCATCTGCTGTAAATTCGCTTACTTTTTTCCCGTTTAAAGACATTTAAAATTCCTCCTTCAAATATTAAAACAGTTTTAACTTGCTTATGTGCTCATTGTATCAACTATATCTAAATATGTCAATATCCAAATTGTCTTTTTCGTGCCGATATTTTACGAAAATAATATTTCTCCTTTGTCTTTGTAAAATATTTTCCCTTTTTATCCTTTCCCTTTATAATAGAAAAAAGAATATATTGCTTAAATGACAGGAAGGATACTCATGGGACTCCATTTTATTTTCGGCGCGGCGGGAACAGGCAAAACGCGGCGCTGCTGTGAAGAAATCCGCGACTATGTCACCGGTAAAAAAGGGCGCTCCGCCTTTTTCCTCGTGCCTGATCAGGAGACATATACCGCAGAACGTATGCTGGCGGATATTTTCCCCGGTCACGGTTTTATCGACGCCACGGTCTGCGGTTTTTCGCGTCTTGCCTACCGCGTTTTTAATGAGCTCCGCTCCCCTGTGCAAGATGCTCTTTCTCCGCTGGGCCAGCAGATTATCATCAGCCGCATCCTTGCGGAACACAGGGACGAGCTGCAAATGCTCATGAAAATCTCCACCCAGCCTCATTTTGCGGAAAATCTCATGAACCTTTTTCACCAGCTTGATATGTTCTGCATTTCTGAAACGGCGCTCCATGATGCCTCTCTTGCCGAAGAAGGGACACCACTGGGACGCAAATTGGCGGATCTTTCCCTCTTATATAAAAATTACCATGACTACCTCCATACCCGCTTTTCTTATGAAGGCAGTCTTTTTGACCTGCTTGCCGGGGAAATACCGAAATCGGAAATACTCCGCCGATCCCGTATATGGATTGACGGCTTCAACGGCATGACGCCTCAAAAAATACGCATCGTATCCGCCCTTATCCGCACGGCGGAAGAAGTGACATTCACACTTCCCCTCCCGGACGCAAAAGAAGGATCCTCCAATGAAATATTCGCCCGCCCTGCCAATTTATATGCTCTCCTTTCGGAAAAAGAGCCCCACTTTGATTCCATCACACTTCCCGAAATGAAACGGTTCCGCTGTCCCTGTCTCCGTTGTCTCGCAGCAGACTATTTCCAAAATGTTCCTTCTCCTTGTCTGCTTCCGAAAGAGGCTTCTCCAGTTCCCGAAAAGGGCATCCATATCGTTTCCGCACCGGACAGCCAGGCAGAGGCGGATTTCATTTCCCGCCGGATTCTGTCACTTGTCCGCGATAAAAACCTCCGCTGGCGGGATATCCTCGTCCTTCTTCGTTCCGCTGACACTTATACGGATCCGCTGGAAAGAAGCTTTTCACGCTACGGGATTCCGGTCTTTACGGACGAAAAACAGCCCATGAATAACCACCCCCTTGTCATGCTCCTTGACGGGCTTCTCCATTTCATAAAAGCGGAAAGCCGGGGCAAGAACAGGGGATTTACAAGAGAGCATATTTTCCGCATCTTAAAAACGGAAATATTTCCTTCTTTCCCTACGGATATGATAGATAAGCTGGAAAATTACGTTTTGAAATACCATATCCGTTTTTCCACGTGGCAAAAGCCCTGGGCCTTCCGCGAGTACCGGAGCATTGATCAGGAACCGGCCCCTCTTTCGGATAAAGAAATTACAAAGCAGAATACCGCCAATACATGGAGAGAAAAGGTCCTTTCCCTTTTGAATCCTTTTCTCGCAGGCTGGAAGAGAGCTCTCTCCGCAGAGGATAAATGCGCCTTTCTTTATCGGTGGTTAACAGAGCAGCAAATCCCTGAAACGCTTTCCGTCTGGGATGAACTGGAATTTGAAAAAACAAAAAAGCGTCCCCATCTCCAGGTTTGGAAAAAAGTGCTTTCTCTTCTTGACGAAATCGTCCATGTCACAGGAAAAGACATTCTCCCCGAAGAGGAACTTTGCGGTATTCTTGCTGATGGTCTTTCCGCCCTTACCTTCTCCATGATTCCTCCCACTCTTGACCATGTGACGGTCACCTCCATGGACAGAGGATACGCGGCGGAAGCGAAAGTGGTCTTCATCCCCGGCGCATTGGAAGGCTCTTTCCCTAAAAAAATTGATGACTCAGGATTTTTCACGGAAACGGAAAAACAGGTCCTTCTGAAATCCGCCCGCATCAATCTTGGAAACAACCTGATGGAGCTGGTACAGGAAGAACAATTTTATACGTATCTCGCCCTGACACGGGCATCGGACGCACTCTATCTGTCGTACCCCGCCGCTGCTGCCGACGGAAGCGCCGCAGAACCGTCCTTTCTGCTGGAGCGGTTGAAAGCCCTCGGCTATTATACGGAAAGCACGGATGTATCTCCCCCCTCTCCCCATCATGATGACCCCTCATTTTTTGCCAATCCCAACCAGGCCCTGTCCCTCCTTCCCGAAATACTCCGTGAAGGCCGTCCCTCACCGGTGAGCAACTGGGCAGCGCTTAAAGACTGGGCAGAAGGAAATGAATACAGAGAGCTCATGGAAAGTAAACTGGCAGGGCTCCGGTATCAAAATACCGCCGCCCGTCTGCCAAAAATGCTTGCGCGCAAACTTTTCATGAAAGGAGGACGCTTTTACGGTTCCGTCACAAAACTGCAAAATTACAGAAGCTGTCCCTACCAGTACTTCCTCCGCTACGGAATCGGCGTAGAAGAGCGGAATACAGGCGAAGCGGATTATTTGGATTACGGCAATTATCTCCACGCGGGGCTCCACCAATTCGGCGAAGTCCTGAAATCGCAGAACCGCCAGTGGCGGCAGGCGACGGATGAAGAAATTGAAAAGATTTCCGAAGACATCACGGAAAAAATCACGCCGCGCATCAAGGCGGATGCCCTTTCCTCGGATCAGTCGGCAAAGTATACCCGCCGCGTTCTGGATCAGACCTTCCGGCGGGCACTTCAAAGATTCCGTCAATGGAGCCGGCAGAGCGGTTTCGACACGCTGGATATGGAAAAAGAATTCTATCTCCGTATTTCCGCAAGTCCCACTGACAGCTTTACCCTTACAGGGAAAATAGACCGTGTAGATACAGACGGCAGGTACGCCGTGGTCTGCGACTACAAGACAGGCTCGCCGAAGCTCTCCCTGAATGAAATCATGGAAGGTCTCTCTCTCCAGCTTATTACCTACCTGCTGGCGCTTTCAAAAACAAAGGATACGAAAGATCTGCTTCCTGCCGCCATGATGTATATCTATCTCCACGGGCGGCCGAAATCCATAAGCGTACCGCCCAACGGAATTCCCCATCCCAAAGAAAAGGAAAACACCAACGGTATTTTCTTAAATGACCCGGATGTGCTCCGCACGCTTGACTCCCAATCAGGCACGGATGACGGATTTATCGGTGTTTCTTATGTAAAAGACGGCAGTGTAAAGAAAACTTCTCCCGTCCTTACGGCAGAGGAGTTTGAAGCACTGAAAGCACTGACGGAAAAAATACTGATCAGGCTGTACAACCGCCTTGAAAGCGGGGAAATTGCCATCCATCCCGTCAAGAACGGAACGCTGTCGCCCTGCTCATACTGTCCCTATCGGAGTATCTGCCGCTTTGATACTGCACTGCCCGAAAACAGTTTTGATTACATTTCCAAAGTTTCTGACAAAACGATCCGGGAAAAACTGGACGAGGAAATGAAAAGGAACGGAAAGGAGAACCTATGAGTCAAATGACATGGACAACCGCGCAGCAGGCAGCTATTGACGCCCGCAGACAGAACCTTCTCCTTTCCGCCGCCGCCGGAAGCGGTAAGACGGCGGTACTCACGGAGCGTATCAAAAAACTGATTACCGATATGGATGATCCTGCCGACATTACGAAACTTCTGGTTCTTACATTCACCCGCGCGTCGGCAGGGGAAATGAAAACCCGCATTTCTTCAGGCATTGCAAAGGCCCTTTCGGAAGCGGAGCAGGAGCGAAATACGCCTCTCGCCCGTCATTTGTCCCGCCAGCTCGCGCTGATGTCAAGCGCACAGATTTCCACACTTGATTCATTTTTCCAGACCCTAATCCGCCGGTATTTTTACCTGATCGACCTCGATCCGAACACGAAAATGCTGACAGACAGCAATGAAATATATGCCCTGGAGCAGGACGTGCTTTCAGAAGTCCTGGAAACGTACTATAAAAGGGGTAAACCCGCTTTCCTTGACTGCGCGGATCTGCTTTCCGGCGGGTTTGAGGACAGCGTTTTTAAAGATACCATTCTTTCCCTCTATCACTTTTCCTGTTCCATGCCCTTCCCGGAAGACTGGCTCGGCAGCCTTTCCCGTCCTTACGGCGAAAACGGCGCAGCTGCCTTAAGCGATCTTCCATGGACAAAAGACATTCTTGAAGATTTCCGGCGCCGTGCCCAGAGCTGGGCTGATTCCTACCGCCAGATTTTCACTTTTCTGGAAAACGAACCGGCCCTCGCGCCGTATGCGGAAACGCTGTCTGATGAATTTGACGCCTTCACCATCCTCTCAAAAGCAGAAACATGGGATGAATGGTACAAAGACGCGCCGAATATTTCTTTTGCCAAACTAAAAGCGGTGAAGAAATCCTCTTCTGAAGATCCTATCCGCTTTGAAGAAATAAAAAACAATGTCCAGGCAATTCGAAACAGTGTGAAAAAGGAAGTCTCCGAAAGACTCATCCCCTTCTTTGCGATTTCGGAGGAGCAATGGCTCCATGACGTGATCCGGATGTATCCCATCGTCCGTGCCCTGTCGGATGTGACCATTGCTTTTTCCCGTGCTTATGCCAACCGCAAAAAGCAGGAAGGCCTTATGGAATTCACCGACATGGAACATTACGTCTTAGACATCCTTGTAGACAAAACTGCGGAAGGATTCACACCGGAGCGGGCAGGAGAATTCCCGTCATCGGCGGCACGGGAGCTGCAAAAAAAATATAAAGAGATCATGATTGATGAATACCAGGACACCAATGATGTGCAGGAACTGATCGCCACGCTTCTCTCCAATGGCAGGAACCGTTTCATGGTAGGCGATGTCAAGCAGTCCATCTATCGTTTCCGCCAGGCTGACCCTACCATTTTCCAAAAGAAATACAGAACTTTTTCCTCTGATGAAAATGCGGAAGACAGGCGCATCGATCTCAACCGGAACTTCCGCAGTGACTCCGCGATTCTCGCGTCAATCAATTATATTTTCCGCCAGCTTATGAGTGAAAAGCTGCTGGAGCTCGATTACGGCGATCGAGAAGCGCTTTATCCGGGGCGCCATGAAGACCCCCGTCCCGCTGCCTACGCAGGCGGTGCAGTCGAAGTGGAACTGATTGATAAAGTAACCGATGAAAATACTGTTCCCATGGATGAGTCCGTCAATGATATCACGAGCATCACCTTTGAAGGCCGGCTCATCGCCAAAAAGATCCGTGCCCTTATGGAAGAAAAGCGGCAGGTCATGAACAAAGACGGCACCTTCCGTTCCATAGATTACAGCGATATCGTCATCCTCCTCCGCAGTATCGATAAAAAAGCGCCGGCGCTCCTCAAAGTATTGAACGAGGAACATATTCCTGCCACCGCCGATAAAGATGATGATTTTATCCGCTCCATGGAAGTGCAGATCCTTTGGTCGCTCCTGAAAATTTTAGACAATCCGCGGCAGGACTTACCTCTTCTTGCGGTGCTACGCTCTTTTCTTGCGGGACTTGACGAAGAAGATTTCGCCCGTCTCCGCCTTGCCCTCGCGCCGGAGGAAGATTCTCTCTGGGATATTCTCCCGCGGGCCGGAGGAATTATTCCAGAAGAAAAAGCCCTCCGTCTTTCCCGTTTCCTTTCACTTTATGAAACGTGGAGGAAAGAAGCACGAAAAGACGGCGTCGCCCCCCTTCTCCGCAGGATCATTGAGGACACGGACTATCTGTCATGGGTGGCGGGACTGCCTAACGGCACCGCCGGCAAATCCCATGTTCTTTCCTTCTATGAACTGGCAAAGACAAGAGACTCCGCTACGGTAAACGGCCTCTTTTCCTTCCTGGAATATTTACGGCGGGCGCAGAAAGATTTTAAGACAATTTCCACGTCTGCCAAAGGAAACGCCGTACAGATCATGTCCATCCACAAAAGCAAGGGGCTTGAATTCCCCGTGGTTTTTCTGGCGGACGCGGCAAAGTCTTTCAATGTGAAAGATCTGGATCGGACTGTCATCTTTCATCGGGAAATGGGACTCGGTATCCATTACTTTGATAAAGAACATATGGCACACTGGCCGTCTCTTTACTGGATGGCGATCCGTACTGCCGCCGGCCGTGAAGCCCAGGCGGAAGAAGCGCGCCTTCTCTATGTCGCCATGACACGAGCGCGGGATTTGCTCTGTATCACCGCTTTCAGAAAAAACTTCATTCCTTACCTTTCTTCCTGTCTGACCCCGCTTTCCTCCCTGACGGAAGCGGAAAGCCGCCTGCCAGCCCACATAACGGCCGGCGGGAAATCTTACCTTTCCTGGATTCTTCCGGCTGCCGCCCGCCACAGAAGCGCTGCCTATCTGTGGGACATGACGGGAAAGATCCCCTCTTATCTCGCACCTGACATAAACGACAGCCCATCTGCGTTTCATTTCACCATCACACCGTGGCAGGAACTGCTCACCGTGGAAGAACGGCGGACAGAAGAAATAAACGGAGAAATGAACTTCGAAGAATGGGAAGAGAAAAAGAAACAAAAAGAAGCAAAAGATATTGACAACATAAAAGCTTTTCTTACGGCTCCCGCTTCAAACGTGCCGGACTGGATGGAAAAGCAGCTGCGCTGGCAGTACAGTTTCAACGGATCCGTTCAAACGCCTGCCAAGCTCACCGCTACCGCCGCGGTTGCACTGAAAGAGCAGCAGGAATCCGGCGCCGAAGGCATAGAACCCTTTTCATCGGAAACGCTGGCTCCTTCTATAGAAGGTATTTCTTCCGACGAAGCATCCTCCCTTCCGCCGGGCTATGAAGACCCGCCCGCATTCCTTGCAGAAACTCCTGTCTTCACAGGTACATCTTACGGCACGCTCATGCATAAAGCCATGGAACTCATAGATCTTACCAGACCGTATGACAGCATTTCGGATCTCAGGAAAGAAGTGGAACGTATTTATGAAGAAAAAGGCTTTACGGAAGAAGAAAAGAAAGCCCTGCTCCAGGATTCAAAATACCGTGCGCCGCTCCGCGACATCCGGAGGTTCACGGAAAGCGCTTTAGGCCGCGCCATGAAAAAAGCTGCGGTAATCAGGAAAGAAATGCCTTTCTCCCTTCTTCTTCCGGCGAAACGTTTCTACCCGAACTGCGAAGAAGGAGAAAAGGTTTTCATGCAGGGCATCATGGACTGCCTCATTGAGCGTGACGGCCACATCGTCATCATTGACTATAAAACGGATCGTACCGGCTCCGTTGAAGAACTGCGAAGCCACTACAGAACCCAGCTTCTTGTCTATAAAGACGCGGCGGAGCAGCTGCTCGGCAAGCCGGTTATCGGTGCATACCTATGGTCTTTCCATCTGGGACAAATGATTGCCATCAAATGACGCATCAGAAAAAGATACTTCCAAATAATCAAACCGACCCCATAAGCCGGATTTTCCTGATCCGGCTTATGGGGTCGGTTTAATTCATATTACTTTTTTGCTTTTAGGCGCAGGCAGTTCATCAAACATCGCCTTGAACAATCATTTCACCACATCAATTTCCGGACGGCGGTCCTTGAATACATGGATGGTATCCCTGATTTGCTGAAGTATGTCCGTATCTATTTCCCCAAAGGCAATTCCTTCTTCCGTTCCCAGCCGACAGACGTCATTTCCCCATGGATCAAGAAGCGCCGAATTTCCTGCGTATTCCGTTTTCCCTGAAATGCCGCCCTGGTTGACGGCGCACAGATAGATCTGATTCTCCACCGCTCTTGCCTGTCCCAAAAGTGTCCAATGGAAAAGACGCGCCTTCGGCCAAGCAGCAGGGACAAAAAATAAATCCACTTTCCCTTCCAGGACGGAACGGCGCACAAGCTCGGGAAAACGGATATCATAACAAATGACCATGGAGCAGGGAATATCATCCAACGCAAAGGAAACCGCATGATCACCGCCTTTGAAATACATCGGTTCATGGGCATAGGAAAACCCGTGAACTTTATCGTATTCAGCAATCTTCCGTCCTTCCCTGTCAAAAACGAAAGAACGGTTATATACATCATCCCCATAAAGAACAGCTGCCGAACCGCCTACGACATTCACATGGTGTTTTTTTGCGAAAGAAGACAAGAACGTTTCCGTTCGCTTTCCACCTTCATCAGCAATTGATTTCAGTTTGCGGGAAATATAAAACCCCGTGTTCCACGTTTCAGGAAGGACAAGAATATCCGGATTTCCCTCCATCGCCTGTTCCATCAATTCTTCCGCATGGCGGTAATTCGTTTCCACACCGGCAAGAACCGCCTGCATTTGTATAAGGGCTATTTTCTTTTTCATGAGATCTCCTTACGCTGCTGCATTTCTATTTCTTCATTATAAATAAAACAAAAACAAAATAAAACCGCCTGTTTCAAAGAACAAACGGTCTTATAAGCCAAAATTTATTTTTAGAAAGAGTATCGCGCGGAAAGGGTAAATGTCCTTCCGTCACCCACATAATACTTATCAGAGGCGGATTCCTGATCATAGTATTCCCTGTTAAGGATGTTGTAAATGCTGAACTGGACAGAAAGATTTTTGTTCACCGCATAAGCGGTATCCATGTTCAAAAGGAAGTAGGCATCACGGGATTTGAATTTGCCGCTTTTCCAGCCCGGCTCATTCCTTGCGGAAACGAACATACTGTCCACATTCACGGTCCACGGATGATTTGTGTACGTCACACCGGAATGGAAGAGGTGGCGGGGGATTTCATAATCTCTACCCATGGCATAGCCATTATCCGCATCGGCCACTTTGCCAAGCTGCCAGGTATAATTGGCATAAACCGACCACAGACTGCTGAACTTATGGGTGACGGACAGTTCCGCCCCATGGGTCCTTGCCTCTCCTACATTTTTATATGTCTTTATATCAGCACCTTTAGCAGTTTTTCCGATAGTAACGAGGTCAATGTAGTCCTTTGTCCTCGCATAGAACAGGTCTGCGGAAATTTTTGTTTTCCCCAAATCTTTTTTAATTCCCAGCTCCCAATTCGTCGTAGTTTCTGGTTTTAAAGAAGGATTCGGCTCATAACGGCCGCCATAGGACGGTTCCGCATACCGGTAGAGCTGGTAGAGAAGGGGCGGCGCAAACGATTTCCCAAAAGACAGGTACAGATTGGTATGATTATCCAACGCATAACTGGCAGACAACTTGGGCGAGAACTGGTGATAGGAATCAGATTCCAGTCTTGTCGGCGCCTTTCCTCTGTAATAATTATAACCGCCATATTTTTCATAATAGTCGTACCGTCCGCCGATGTACGCTGCCCAGCGGCTGCTGAGTTTCCATTTGTCCTGAATATATAAAGCCCAGGACTTCGCCTTGCCGCCGAGCCATTGGTCATCTTTATTTCCTTTCACGGTACTGTCCCATGATTTCCAGTCGGAAACAGTCTTCCAAATGGTTTCATCAAACCGGTCCTTCCCGTAAGAACCGCCGAAAAGAATGGTATGGCTGCCTGCGGTCCAGCGTTTATTTAAATCGAAATCCCACGATTTTGAAGGATAGGATGTCTTGCTGCCGGCACCGTCAAAAGTGCGGCTTGCCTTAACTGTCTTATCCGGTGTGATATATCCGCTTTTTGTGTAGTCGGTCATGCCGAAATGGGCATGGATTTTATCCTTCTGATCATTGTAGGTAAGACTGTGCATGTCATAGACGCGCCAGCCCCTGTTGCCGAAAAACGTGGACGCCGGTACGCCTGACGGTTTGCTGAAACCCGCAGACAGGTACGAACGGGGATCCGTATATTTCCATGTATAGTTGGAATGGGTGAATTTATAAGTGAGCTTTCTGTCTTCCGTGAAATCATAGCCCAGATTGAAGCCATAGCTTTCGGACATGACTTCCTTCTTCCCCCGGTCGCCGATGATGTATTCTTTCCCGTCAGCAGTCGTGTCTAGAGAGGAAGTATCCACGCCGGTAAAATTATTTTTCCCCTTGCTATTCTTTATGGCATAAGAGGAGAGGTACGAACGCCAGCCGTCCGTTATTTTACTTTCATAAAAGATGCCCCAGTTCAATCGATCCTTCCGTCCGCTTGCCATGTAACTCTGCTTCACCGTGTTGTGGCTGCCGTAGCCCAAGTTTACAGCACCGTGGACGCCATTTTCTTTCGCCGACTTTGTCATAATATTGATGACGCCGCCAACCGCACGACCGCCATAGAGCGCCGACTGCCCGCCGCTGACCACTTCCACTTTGCGGATATTTTCCACAGGAATCATATTCCAGTCCACTGTGCTGTTCCAGGCGGTATTCATCTGCTGTCCGTCGACGAGAACAAGGATATTCTTGGAATTATACCCGCGGAGGTTCACGCTGCCTTCCACCGTAGTATCCACCTGCACACCGGTCGCCAAAGCGACGGCCTGTGCCGCATTCTGCACATTGCGGTCCTTAATTTCCTTTTCTGTCACGATCTGTACATTCGCAGGAACATCCTTTGTCGTTTCTGCCTGCCGGGTCGCCGTGACAGTGAGCCCTTTCAGTTCATACACCGGCACAGGCGCCGCACTCGCGCTTACACCGCCCGCGGCTGCCAATACAGCCAACATAATTCCATACTTTTTACTTTTCATCATCTTTACCCCCTTTACTTCTGCTGACAGGATTCTTAGATATAAAATAGCACAACAGAAACTGATTGTTAATACTTAATAAATAATCAGACATAAGATATATTTATTTCACGTCACGCAGTCTACACACCGTTATCTTCCGGGGCAAACGTATTTATTCTTTTGCACGCTCTTTTTTCAAGCCGCCATCGGCGTAAGGGATATAGATGGAAAGGATCCCAAAAATGGCCAGAAGCCAACAATACCACATATGGGGAATGATTTCCATCGCATTTATAACAGCACCATTTTTCGACGCCAGCGCGGAAGCGGTCAGAAGCTGGGCACCATAGGGAATAATTCCCTGAAACACACAGGAAAAAATATCCAAAAGCGACGCGCTTCTGCGGGAGTCTATCCCATATTCATTGCTGATATCTTTTGCCACACCGCCGCTGATAATGATTGCCACCGTATTATTGGCTGTAGCACAGTCCGTTAGGGACACGAGCGCCGCGATGCCCAGCTGGGCGGATTTATTCCCTTTGATCATTTTGCGCAGTTTGGAAATAAGCCATTCGATACCGCCATAGTAAGCGATCATTTCCGAAATACCGCCGCAGAAAAGAGCAAGGAAAAAGGCTTCCCCCATCCCCATAAAGCCGTTCCAGATATTCTGTGCGAAAGTAATAACCGTAAGCTCCGCCGATGCCATGCCGATAAATCCGGCAAGGAATATTCCTGCAGTGAGTACGAGGAATACATTTGCCCCAAGGAGCGCCAGTCCAAGAACGGCAATATAAGGAAATACTTTAAGCAGGCTGTAATCAAGCTCCTGCAAATCAGCTGCCGCTGACGGCTGGCCGATAACAAGGAGAAGAAAAATCGTGAGAACTGCCGCCGGAAGGGCAATTCTGAAGTTCATTTTAAATTTATCTTTCAATTCACAGCCCTGCGTCCGTGTCGCTGCAATCGTGGTATCAGAAATCATGGATAAATTATCTCCGAACATAGCGCCGCCCACACAGGCCGCCACCATGAGCGCTTCAGAAATTCCGCTCTTCACGGAAATTCCCGCTGCAATGGGCACGATGGCCGCAATGGTTCCCATAGAAGTCCCCGTGGCCGTACCCATAAACGCAGAAATAATGAAAATGCCTGCCGTCAGGTATTGGGCAGGAACAAAACTGATCCCCAGATTTACTGTTGCGTCACGGCCGCCCATAGCGGCTGCCACGGCGGAAAATGCACCGGCAAGGATGTAGATCATGAGCATGGTCATGACATTTTCGTTGCCCGCGCCTCGTGAGAAAATGCCGAATTTTACTTGGAGTGTTTCATCTCCCATAAAGAAAGCGGAAAGAACCGCAATAAACATGGCTGTCACCGATGGAAACTGGTAAAATGCCATTTCCACGCCATGGATCTGAAAATAAATCCCCGCGCCGAGATAAATGACGATAAAAATTAAAAAAGGCAGAAGAGAGAGCGCTCCTTCCTTTTTGTGCCGATACCCCATCCGAAAATCCCCCTTTACGTTTTCACCCATTATAACAAGATTTGCCCTAAAATAAAAACAGCTTGAAGCCTTTCGTCCAAAGCTGCATCGATAACAAAATATTTCTTCCGGTCTGCTACAGCAGCACCATTTTCAATCCGATGGAAATGAGAATAATTCCGCCGAGGACAGCAGCTTTATCCGCCAGCCTCACTCCGAATTTCCTGCCAATCATCACGCCAGCCACACAAACCGCAAATGTTACTGCCGCAATAATGAGAGCACAGACAAATGCGGCCGCCAAGTCCATTTGCTCATTGGTAAACCCTACGGAAAGCGCATCGATGGAAGTCGCGACGCCTTGTAGCAAAAGCGCTTTTTTCCCCACGCCGGCCCGGATATGTCCCGCATCACCGGAAAATCCTTCTTTCACCATGCTTACGCCGATAAAGCAAAGAAGAAAACAGGCGATCCACGGAATATAGGATGCAAAAAATTGAAATATTTCCACAATGATATGCACACAGATCCATCCTGCCATAGGCATAAGCCACTGGAAAAATGCAAAAATGCCCGCCATAAAACTGATTTTTTTCCATCCCATGCCCGGTTCATGAAAACCGTTCGCCAGAGAAACAGAAAAAGCATCCATCGCAAGACCGGCACCGAGGAGCACGCTGCTCAGCAGAAATACAAAGTCCATATTTTCTCTCTTTCGGAAAATAAAAAACCGGAACGCTATGCCCGGTAAATTTCCTAATCAGAGATCCCGCGCATAGCTTTTGCTAAACACGTGAGTCTCGCATTTTAAAGTAGAGCCAGACCATAAGGTCAGCATGTTGACTTACTGCACAGGATGCTTGCTACTCCCCCACTTATTGAGAATAATATCACCAAGCCTGCTGTCTGTCAAGTAAAATAATCAGTATTCATCGCGTTTCCAATACTTGAAATATATTATCATTTAGAAATTTTTATTTCGCTTCATCTAAATATCTTTTTAGCTCTGCCGTTATTGTGCGCAGTCCTCTGACACCCGGTACGCCCCGCTTTCTCATCTCAGAAAGGGGACAGAATGACCGGTCATAGGTTTTATTCCGCCTGATACGCATACAGTACCGTTCCCGTTTCTTATCTTCTTTTCGGCAGGGAATATCGACTTCCACCGCTTCACATCGGTACAGGATAGCAGAATAAGGCGCCGCCATATACATGTACACCGTGTCTCCCTTCTCGATATGTCCTGCCTGCTTCCATTCCACAACATCCGTCTTCCGGAATGCGGAAATGATGTCATAGTAATACGGATTGGCAGGTATGATCCATGTATGGGGCGCGGTGTCCTGTTTTGACCCGCTCTTCTTTTTCTGCGTCAATCGGTAACTTTCATACAGAAATTCCATAATCTGACCATCCGGCAGTGTATCATCCAGAATCAGACTTACCCAGCTCTTTTTATTCATATGCCAGGCGGGATAAATACCTTCCGTTCCGCAGAACTTTTTTCCCTTTTCCGGCGGAATTTTCACATTGATCACTTCTATGACCGCCCCGTCTTTTCTACCATCCAATTTATTTTTCGGAATTGCCACAATGATTCCGTACCATTTTTTATTTTCATGATTTCTGAATACGCCATATCCGGGATATTTTTTCCACGGAAAATCCGGACGGTCGCCGTACCGCATCCTAATCATCTCCGCAATCCGCTCCGACTGGTCAAAAAGAAAAAGTCTGTCAGTAAAACATCCGGCGCCTATCGTTTCCAATATTTCCACATAACGGGCCCTGACCGTATTCACAAAGGCCCCCGTCTGATACGCCACATGGACGGGAAGATACTCCTCTCCCGCCGCCGTATCGAAAACGCGTCCGAAAACGTTCCCTTCAAGGCTGATAGAAATGTCCGCCCTGAAATCTCCATCCATAAATAATTGGGAATAATGGTACCCTTCTTTGTCCTTATGAAAACCGAACTCCGCCAGTTTCTCGAAATCCGGTCTTTTCCGTTCAAATACTTTTGCTTCCAACCCCATATCTTTCTCCTTGAAAATATGTTTTCTGTAATTACACGCAGAGAGCCGTCCGTAAAAAAGAGATTCCCGAAAGAATCTCCTGATCACACTATTCCCTTTTAGCCGGTTTGATCCCTTTCTCATAACTGGAGAAATCTTCCTTTATCCATGCCAAAAACTCTTTACATTCCGCCTTGAACGCAGGAGAAGGTTTCAATGCCAGGGCGCATCGGAATTCTTCTTCCGCACGCCGGCTTAAATTCTCCGCTTTTTTTACATCTTCTTCCTCCTCCGCGCAGTAATACAGGGCAAACCCGAGCCGGTAATGCCATTCATAGTTTTCCCTATTCCGATCCATGCGTTCTTCCAGAATTTCCAGCGCCTTTTCATACTGCTCCGTATTATTATAAGCCACGGCCAGCTCACCCATCAGGAGATCTGTCTTTTCTTCTTCGGGAAGAGAGGTAATGGCCTTTATGACTTTCTGCGGTTCGTCATCTACATACCATTCTGCAATCTGTTCCAGAAACGGCCGATTCTTATCAAAATAAGCCTCCTCTTCCGGTGTATACTCCTCCTCCGCTTCACAGCAGATATACTCCATGACCATCCGGCAGAGATTTCCCGCCCTGTCGTAACCAAAGTACACGGGATAGCAGCCATCTCCGAATCCGCTCTGTATCATGGGAAGCCGGTATGAAGTCCCCGGTATCGTGAAATTGATCCAGTCGCCCCCTTCTCTCTGGAACCGGGGCGCTGCTTCATAGCTCTCTGCAAATATATCTGCAAAGAAATCATCATATATATTTCCTTCCGGATTCTTTTCATACCAGTCACTTTCAAATTTGCAATAAGCGTCCCTTACTTTGACATCTGCCACAGTCGCCAGCCCTGCATCGACAGCGAATCCGATATAATCAAAATTTTTCCAATCAGACAAATCTTCTGTACCGGTCAGCGCCAATTCATAGTAAGCCGCTTCTTCCTCAGCGAAACGGATCCGTGTGGCAATGTAGCGGAAATTTCCTTCTTCCATTTCTGCCGCCAGTGTTTCCAGCATGAACGTTCCGACAGGAACTTTCTCCCTGTACGGCACAGTGTTTTTATCCAGATACACAAGAGGGTCGCATACAATGATCTTCCCTGTAGGGAAAGTTACGGTTCCCATGGAAAATAAAAATAGTTTCTTACCCTGAAACTCACTTTTTGCAAACAACTCTTCATAATCGACAGAGGGTGCCAGCATTCCTTCCTTCTTTAATTTTTCATATGCTTTCACCCATTTTTCTTCATCCGACATCTCTATCCCGCCTTTCCGATAACCCCTGTTACATTGATTTCATTCTATCATCCTCTTTTCTTACATGTCCACGCCTACACAAAAAGAGCCTCCTCACGGAGACCCTTTCATCAAAAGTAAGAACTATCCCTTAAAATATTTCACGCCTGCTTCCAGCAAAGGCTGGAATTTATTGCCGTAAATATTTTTCGCGATATTCGCGCCGTTTCTTTCCGTATGCCCCATCTTGCCCAGAACTCTGCCGTCAGGACTGGTAATGCCCTCAATGGACCAATTTGACCCGTTCAGGTTGTACCGGCTGTCATAAGTCGGGTGGCCTTCACTGTCTGTATAAAGTGTTGCTACCTGTCCATTGGCAATAAGCGCTCTGATCTGTTCATCAGACGCAATGAAGCGCCCTTCCCCATGGCTTACGGGAATACTGTGCAGATCCCCCGGACGGCACAAAGACAGCCATGGAGATTTTGTAGAAACCACTTTTGTCGTTACATAATGGGACAGATGGCGTCCGATGGTATTGAATGTCAGCGTCGGCGCCTCTTCTGTCAACGGCTTAAATTCACCGTACGGAACGAGCCCCAGTTTGATCAAAGCCTGGAATCCGTTGCAGATACCGAGAACCAATCCGTCTCTTATATGGAGAAGCTCTTCCATAGCCTCCATGAGTTTTGCGTTGCGGAATACGGCCGCAATAAACTTGCCGCTTCCATCCGGTTCATCCCCCGCGGAGAAACCGCCGGGAAACATGACAATCTGTGATCTGGAAATACGTCTTGCCATTTCCTCCACAGATTCTTTCAGTTCCGCCGCGTCTCTGTTCCTCATAATAAAGATATCCGTGTCGGCGCCTGCCCGTTCAAAGGCTCTCGCACTGTCCACTTCGCAGTTGGTACCCGGCATCGTGGGAATAAATACTTTCGGTCTTGTAATGGCGGTTTTCACGGCAAAGCGGAATTTCGGTTCCATTTCGTCAATGACCGGAATATTTCCCGTAAGATCTTCCGCACGCCTTGGGAAAATAGGATCCAACGTCTTCTCATAAGCACGAAGAAGGTCTTCCAGAGAGATTTCCGTATCCGCCACTTTCATCATATCTCCGCCGATCGTGCCAAGGATTCTTGTATGCGGCTGCTTTGCGTACTCTTCCGCCAACTCCGGCGCAGTTTCCACAATGATCGCTCCATAGAAGTTCCCAAAATACTTCGGCAGAGGCAAATTCCCCGTCGTGAAGTCCACGCCCAGCTTATTGCCGAAAGCCATCTTTGCTGCAGTCACAGCAACACCGCCATGTCCTACGGCTTTCATGGCCGCAATATTTCCTTTCTTCACTTCCTGATACAGGAAATCGGCATGCAGTTTAAATACGTCAAGGTTCGGCATTCCTGTCTCATCTTTGGGCATCCCGAAAAGCATGAGGGTATTTCCTTCCTGTTTCAACTCCTGGCTGACCGCTTCAGAAGCCTTTCCGGGAGCAACAGCAAAGGAAACAAGCGTCGGCGGTACATGGAGATCATTAAACGTACCGCTCATGGAATCTTTGCCCCCGATGGCACCGAGACCGAGAGCCGCCTGCATATGGAATGCACCAAGAAGAGCAGCAGCAGGTTTTCCCCAGCTTGTCCTGTCTATCAGTTTTTCAAAATATTCCTGGAGCGTGAGGTATGCCCTGCGCCAATCCGCCCCCATCGCCACGAGGCGTGTCACGGAAAGAAGAACCGCATATACGGCGCCATGGAAAGGGCTCCATTCCGCCAGATCCGGATCAAAGCCGTGTGCCATGAAGCTTGCGCTGTCCGTCTGGCCCCGTCGTACAGGAAATTTAGCCGCCATTCCGTCAGCGGGCGTCTTCTGGTACCTGCCTCCAAAAGGCATAAGAACCGTCCCCGCTCCGACAGTAGAATCAAAACGTTCCACAAGTCCCTGCTGGGACGCATTATTCAGGTCACCCATAGCTTCTAACCACATCGCACGGATATCTTTGATTTCAGGACGGACAAAAAAGCCTTCTTCATCCGGTTGGGTAATATATACATCTTTTCTTTGGGACGCCCCGTTTGTATTAAGGAAGGCACGGGAAATATCGACGATCTTATCGCCCCGCCAGGTCATCACAAGACGCCCCGTATCATTCACATCGGCAATGACTGTCGCTTCCAGATTTTCTTCCGCCGCATAGGAAATAAAACGATCGGCGTCTTCTTTCCTGACAACCACCGCCATCCTTTCCTGCGATTCGGAAATCGCCAGTTCCGTACCGTCAAGGCCTTCATATTTCTTCGGCACGCTGTCCAAGTTGATGGAAAGACCGTCTGTCAGTTCCCCTACCGCCACGGATACGCCGCCCGCGCCAAAGTCATTGCACCGCTTGATCAGACGGGTCACTTCGCCGCGGCGGAAAAGGCACTGGATTTTTCTCTCCGTCAGCGGATTGCCTTTCTGCACTTCCGCACCGCAGGTTTCGATAGATTCCGTATTCAGTTCTTTGGATGAGCCTGTCGCGCCGCCCATACCGTCACGGCCTGTCCGTCCGCCCACGAGGATAACCACATCCCCCGCCTGCGGCCGTTCACGAATGACATGGCTTTCCGGAGCCGCTGCTATAACAGCGCCGATTTCCATGCGTTTTGCCATGAATCCAGGGTGATAATATTCTTTCACTTCCCCTGTGGCAAGGCCAATCTGATTCCCGTAAGAGCTATACCCTTTCGCCGCTTCCACAACGATTTTCTTCTGCGGTAATTTGCCCGTAAGCGTTTCGGAGAGCGGTGTGTGCGGATCCGCAGCGCCGGTGACACGCATCGCCTGGTATACATAAGAACGTCCGGACAGCGGGTCTCTGATGCAGCCGCCGAGACAGGTCGCCGCACCGCCGAAAGGTTCGATTTCCGTAGGATGGTTATGCGTTTCATTCTTAAAGAGAAGGAGCCAGTCTTCTTCTCCATCGACAGTGTCAATCGTCACTTTGATTGTGCACGCATTGATTTCTTCGGAAGAGTCCAGATTTTCCAGGCGGCCTTCTTTGCGAAGCGCCTGCACGGCCACCGTCGCCATATCCATGAGTGTCACAGGACGGTCGGTCTTTTCCCCGTACACGCAAAGACGGCTATCTGCATACTCATTCCATGCCTCTTTGATCGGTTTGGTGAAAATGCCGTCTTCAATTCCTACTTCGGTAAGTTCCGTGGAAAACGTGGTATGACGGCAGTGATCGGACCAGTAAGTGTCAAGTACACGAATCTCAGTGACTGTCGGATCGCGCTTTTCTTCCGTCCTGAAATATTCACGAATCATAGCCAGATCATCATGGCTCATGGCAAGTCCCATGTCTTTAATCAGTCTGTCGATCCCGTCATCATCCAATTTACGGACACCCTCTACAACCGCTACAGGCTTCGGCTCTTCAACCGGCAGATCCAGGGTTTCCGCTTCTTCCAGAGATGCTTCTCTTGATTCCACAGGATTTACAAGAAATTTCAAAATTTTTTCCCGATCTCCGTCTGTAAAATCACCATGGAAAACATACACCAGAGCACACCGTACACGGGCACCGTCACGGCCTGTAACAATAGCAAGGCACTGTTCTGCCGAGTCCGCCCGCTGATCATACTGGCCGGGAAGGAATTCCACGGCAATCACCATATCCCCTTTCGGTAATTCCGCCTGCACGGAGTCTACCGGCGGTTCGGAGAAAACGGTCGCCACCGCCTTTTCATAATCGTCACTACTCAGATGATCCACATCATAACGGTGGTAAATGGCCGTTTCATGAATCCTTTCACCGAGAATTTCTTTCAGCTGGGCAGTCAGACTTTCTTCTCCCTGCCGGAAGTTTTCTTTCTTTCTCACGTAAAGCCGTCTAATGTCAGACAAAGTGCACACCTTCTCTTTCATATATTTTCCAAATGACAGAACGAAAATAAATGGAACAAACCTGTTTATACACACTTATATTACCACAAAGCTTTCCCCGCCGTCCTCATGTTTCCCCGCATGCGCCTTTTATTTCCGCAGAGACATATTTCTCTGCTGTACCTAAAGGAAAAGATAGCTCTGTCCAACAAAAAAGCACCCGCTGGGGATAGCGGATACCTTTGCATGTCTTATTGCGGGAAGCATTTCCTCTCTACACGGAAATGAGATAATAAAGAGCAGTATACAGGCGGCTTTACCTTTTCTTTCCATGCCGATACCGCTTTACCGCATCAGTAAAATTCATTCCGAAAATGCATCTCCTGTTTCTTTTATACATGGAAAAACCAATCCCATCCATCCATCCATCATACGGCAGGGAATCCCCCGAGACTCCATCAATTGAAAAAACTCTTTTACTTTTTCCTCGGCACTTTCATAATTTTGACGCTTAAATCCCTCTCTCCAGATTATCATGCCTGTCTTCCTGCCGTTTTTTCGATACAGACGAATAAAGTACTTGGCGCCCCCACTCAGCGGGCGGCGGTATAGTAGTACTTTCCTTGCTTCCACCCGTTCTATATCGGACAGGGGACAAGAAGTTTCAAACACATTATGGATATACAGTATCTCATTTTCTATATGATAAGCGGTAAACGCTGTCCCCTGCCAGATATGGCGGAGCAGACGCCAGCCGTAAAAGGCAAGTACAAACAAAATGCCAAGAAAAAATACACTCTCTGCAAAGATGACAAATCCCACAAGCCACAAAAAAGGATCCATGATGTCCCTTTCCTTTCTCAAATCCGTTCTGATACCGGTATCCTATTCCGGCTACGTTCTTTTGCAGAAAATATATCCTCCGCTTGCGGGGCTGATTTCTTTTCCTGATCTGTTTATCCAAGAAAATCCCTGACCCCTGCTGCATAAAATGAAGTTTTCCATATCCAACTTATACTATGTCTTGTTTTTCACATGTTCCCATGCTGTATGAAGAAAACTCCGCAAAAAAATCTTTTTCACTACCAAATGCAGAATAAAGAACATGGCCGGAAGCGACAGGGATGAAGCAAACAGTCTGACTCCATAACCGCTATACAAATCGGGCATCTCTGCCGCAGAATCCACAATATATCGCAGCAAAGGGAAATACACTTCCACAAACCATTTCCACGCCGCAGGAAGGGCAAGCAGCAGAATCCCCGCCAGCAGGATCAATACAACAAGAACAAGTATCCTGATCTTCCATACTACTTCATCATAAATACGCGCTTTTTCTCCTTCTGTAAGCTCCTGCAATTCCGGCATGATCTGTTCCCACTGGCGAAATGTTTTTTCCCGCCCTGTTCCCAGATGAACCAGATTCCGCGACTGCCTGCGCCGCACCCACAGCCCCAGAAAGAGACTCATTACCCCCAGAAGAAAAGGCAGCCCCGCATAAAGCAGAAGATAACCGGGAGGAAATGATACCTCTACCGCAGACAGCACGGTCAGTCCCATCACCGGCAAGATGATGAGCAGTATCCCCATGAGTAGAAAAGGAAGCATGAAATAGTTAGAATACATCTGCCTCGTAAGACGCCACCCTTTCCCATACCCCATTGGCTCTGGGGACTGGATTCCACGGTCTTCCGCCATCTGCACACGAACGATATATTCCGTTCCAAAAAGGCCCTTTCCCGTTACACATTGGTATTTTGAACCGATATGATCAACAAACAGCCGCTGGCGCCACGCATCCGCCACATAGGGTCCGCTTTCCTTAAACCAGAAAAAATGCGTATTTGCCCAACGGCTGCGATATCCGGCAGATAACCGCCGTGTCTGATAATCACGGAGTGTAAAAATTCTGCTTTCTTTCCCATGGATACAAAACGGATCCACCCAATGGAGAAGGATGTCACGCATGCAGAACACGGAAAGGAAAGCACACACGGCCATCAGCCATAATGATTCCGTGTTAAGCAGGAAGCGGCAAAAAAGTACAACCGGAACTGCCAGCAGTATACTGGCGAAAAACAGCTTCCTCCGATCATATTCCAAATCTGTAGAAAAAAATGACGTAACATACCGCGGAGCAACTTTACGGCCAAAATACGGTCCATGGCTGGCCATATTCAATACGCCCAGCAGACAGATGATGCCTCCCGCAGTGCCTGCTCCCGTATCCATGGCAATGACAGTACCGCCTATTATAAAAGAGATGACAGAAAAGATCTTCCCTCCCGGCCCTTCGACGACATACCGGCAAGTAAGACAGAAAAAGCAAAAATACATAGTCAGCACAAGCCAGGATGTCATAGGCATACAATCTCCCAAAGCAACCATCATAAGACAGCCCCTTTCGTCCTATATTTTATAAAAACCCATAACTTCTATATCATATGATATGCGCCGGCCTCCGTCAAAGATGCGGGAAAATCCCCAAAGAAAGCAGGTGTATACGAAACGAATGGGAATGGAGAATCCCATAATGCCACAGTCCGTAATCTGTCTTCCGCTTTTCTAAAACCGTACTTGCTCCGGTTATCATAAAAAAACCGGCCCCTTTATGGAAGCCGATTCTTTGCATGTTCTTCAATTATCCGAGAAAACCTCTCGTATTCTGCGCTTCTACCACACGCTGGAGCGCAAGCATATACGCGGCAAGACGATAAGTGACTTTATATTTTTCTTTCAGTGCCAGTACATCTTCATAACCCTGGCGCATTTTAATTTTCAACCGTTCATTGTATTCGTCTTCTGTCCAGTAGTAACCGGTGCGGTTCTGTACCCATTCAAAGTAAGAACCGACCACACCGCCTACATTGGACATAACATCAGGCAGCACTTCGATGCCTTTCTTTTCAAAACAGATATCCGCTTCTTCGGTGGTCGGGCCGTTAGCGCCTTCCAGTACCAGTTTCGCTTTCACCAGTTCCATTGTCTTTTCATTAAGCTGGTTTTCCATTGCCGCCATAAAGAGCACATCCACGTCCTGAGAGAAAAGATCCATATCCGGAATGATGGTTGCCCCCGCTTCAGTATAGCCTTTCAGGGATCTGCCGTGGGAATTTGCGTATACATACATCGCTTCGATATCAAGACCATTCGGGTTGTACCAGGTACCGTTAATATCGCCGACACAGACCACTTTTACCCCCTGCCGGTGGATCAGGAGGGACCCGACAGAACCTACATTGCCAAATCCCTGTACGGCCATGGTGAGTCCGTCCATTTTTTTATGATTCTTTTCGCACCAGGTCTCCAGTGTAAAGAGAAGTCCTCGTCCGGTCGCTTCATTTCTGCCGAGAGAGCCGCCAGTCGCCAGCGGTTTGCCGGTAACGACCCCCGGTTCCCATTTACCCGAAAGGGCGGCGTATTCATCAGCAATCCATGCCATGATCTGACCGTTTGTGTTTACATCAGGCGCCGGCACATCTTTGTCAGGTCCAATAATCGGGAAAATTTTACGCACATAACCGCGTGCCAGACGCTGGAGTTCACGTTGAGACAGTTTATGGGGATCCACCTTGATACCGCCTTTAGCACCGCCGTAAGGAATATTTCCGATCGCGTTCTTTATGGTCATCCATGCGGCAAGAGCTTTTACTTCATTCTCGTCAGAAGCGGGATGGAAGCGGATACCGCCTTTTGCCGCGCCGCGGGCCGTATTGTGCTGTACACGGTACCCCGAAAACACTTCCACATGGCCGTCATCCATGGTAATCGGAATGCTCACGGTCAGTTCCCTTTCCGGATAACGCACAAATTCATAGTCATTCTTTTTGTAACCTAAAACTTCGGCTGCCTTGTCCAAAACATGGAGCATATTTTCATAAGGATTGTAGTTTGCCATTTCATCACCTCAAAGATAAAAATAAAATGAACATCTTAGATAAATATACCACTTTGCTTTCAGGATTACACTTAAATCGTCACATTATACCTTATTTGTATAATATAAATGTTTATGATGACAGAAAGTCAATCAGACATTCCCGCATGGGTTTCATGAGCCGAGCCGAACCCGCCAGCGGGGAATGCCATCCTCCATCTCTACCCATTCCAGTCCTTCGAAAAAATAATGATCGCCTAAATCTTTCCCTGCCAGCTGGTTGTGCACTTTCATCAAAAACTCCCCGCTCGTGAAACAGCTTCCGTTATTTGCGGACAGCAGGGCTTCTATATCCGTCTGAAACAGGCCGTCTATCCGATTCTCCTCGTCCAAATCAGATTCATCGACCACCTTTTCATTGGCAAGCAGTTCTTCTTTTCCGGAAAGAAACGCTTCATAGACAATATAGGCTTTTCCCGCTTTCACAGCGGTTTCCTCCGGTTTCCAATTTTTACGGTTGTCTTCCATATAACTTTTCAAAGCTTCAGAAAAAGTGTCTACTGATGTATATGTTTTTTCGTCAAAGGCCCAATAAATGTGATTCAGCATTTCCTCCCCCTTTTCGCGAAGGTTCCAAAGGAATGTGCCCGCTCCATCCTGTCCGCCTGCAGGCGTATGAGCCGGATCCCCGCCACTCCTCTTATCCGGTGTATCTTTAAGTGTGTACAGCTTTTCCCAGCCGGAGGTATCGGGAATGATATTCCGGTTCCTGTAATTTTGCAGCGCATACAGTACCTGCTCCCCAGTCTGCCTCTCTTTTCCGTAAATGACGCTTCCACCTTCTTCCGCCTTGCTGATTTCCAGAGTAAACAGATTCCCCTCATCATGAGCGGTCTGCATGAAAAGGCTGCCCATGACGGGCGCAGGCGGCGTCAGGATCAGATACTGCACATCATCTTTTTGCAGAAGCTCCATTGTTTTTTTGATGTCTTCCGAGGCAAACTGCACAGTCGTATTCACATCCGTTTCCAGGCGCCACCGTTGTGATAATTTCCCCGCTTCCCTTCTCAACAACGGCTTCTTCAGAAAATAAACGACGGCAAGCACCGGAACCACGATCGGCAAAACAAGGGGAAGCACATAAGGAAGGCTCATAACGGCCGCACCTTGCCGCTTTGCCATGGAATGCACGTTTTTATGAATCTCATTCACTTTATCCGCGCTGTGGTTCAACACATCAAAAAACGCCGGATCTTCCAGCGAAAGGAAAGAAAGACAGCAAAGGGCGGCACCTGCCAGAAGCCCTGTTAAAACCAATAATTGGAAAGTAACACGCCGGCATATCTCTTCTTTTTCCTGCTGCGTCAGGCACTCCATTTCCGGTATGCCCCGGCTCCATTTTTCAGCCCGTTCTTCTTTTGTCATTCAGCACCTCTTTTTCATAAACAGGATAAACCATTTATTTTCATTGCTTTAAGTATACCCTATCAGCAAAACAAAAACTCCCCCTGAGGAGAGTCATGAAATCAAATCATCCGAGCAGACTGCGCGCTGCAATGACTGTAATCAGAAGCGGCAGGACAATTTGAAAATACGGTTTCAGCCAGCGGGGAATCTTCATGCCGTCGCCGGTATTCACTTCTTTCAGATAATGGTCGAATCCCCAGCCGTATTTCGACACGCAGAAAAGGGCAAAAATCAGGGAACCGATGGGAAGCACAAGATTACTTACAATGAAATCTTCTGTATCAAGGATCCCTTTTGACCCCAGAATCTGTACATCAGACCACATATTAAATCCGAGAACACAGGGGATACTGCCGAAAAATACAAGCGGTAAAAGGATATAAACAGCCTTTTTGCGGCCCCATCCGAAGTTATCCATACAGTTACCGATAAGTGCTTCAAATACAGCGGTCACCGTGGAAAAACTGGCAAAGGTCATAAAAACAAAGAACAGTCCGCCCCAGATCTGCCCCATAGGCATATTGATAAAAATATTCGGAAGCGTAACGAAAATCAGGGACGGTCCCTGATCCGGTTCCGCACCGTACGCAAAGCACGCCGGAAAAATAATAAGGCCGGCGAGAAGCGCCACGAAGGTATCAAGCGCCGTAATTCGTACCGCTTCTCCGCCGAGACTGTTCTTCTTATCCATGTAACTCGCAAATATTTCCATGGAACCCTGGCCGACAGACAAAGTGAAAAATGCCTGATTCATAGCGGCTGCCGCCACATTACCGAGACCGGCCTCAACCGCCCGCCCCCAGTCGGGAAGCAGGTAAAAGGCAATCCCTTTTTCACCGCCGGGAATCATGACGCTGTTCACCGCCAAAAGGATAATCAGCCCCAAAAGTCCGAGCATCATGAACTTTGTCACTTTTTCGAGACTGCCCTGCACACCGCCTGCACAGACCGCAAACCCTACAAGTACAGTAAGTCCCATAAAAAACATGAGTTCCATCGGACTGGAAACCATCTGTCCGAAAATATCCGCTACCCTGCCGGGCGATGCTTCCACAAAGGAACCGCTCAGGAATTTCCAGAAATAATCAACCATCCATCCGGAAATGGTGGTGTAATAAACCATAAGGATATAGCTGCCGATGAGACACACCCATCCGTGCAGATGCCAGTACGTTCCTTTCGGTTCCAACGTTTCAAAACCGCGGAGCACGCTTTTGCGGCTCGAACGGCCGACAGCCAGTTCCATCGTAACCACCGGAATCCCGAGAAGGATTAAAAACGCCAGATAAAACAGTACAAAAACAGCACCGCCATATTCTCCGGTAATATATGGAAACTTCCACACATTCCCGATACCGATGGCACAGCCCGCACTGACCAGGATGAAACCGAGGCGGGATTTAAAACTGTCTCTTTCTTCCATACTTCTTTCCTCCAAAATGCTTTTCCATAACCGGCTTTATATTTCCCATCCTACATCAGTCCGCGGATTAAAATGACAAGGATCAGCACCGGCAGGACATACTGGAAGTACGGTTTCATGGCACCCGGCATTTTGATGCCTCTTCCTTTATTCACTTCCGCCAGATAATGATCAAAGCCCCAGCCCCATTTGGTAACGCAGAATAAAAGGTAAACCAGTGCACCGCAGGGAAGAAGCAGGTTGCTTACCAGGAAGTCTTCGCTGTCCAGCACGTCACGGCTGCCGATGAAATGCATGTCTGCAAGAACATTGTACCCAAGGACACAGGGAATGCTACACAGGAAAATGATGATTAAATTGACAAGCACCGCTTTCTTACGGTTCCAGCCGAAATTATCAATGGAACAGGCGATAAGGTTTTCAAAGACCGCCGTCACCGTAGAAAAGCTGGCAAAGGTCATGAAGACGAAGAACAAAGCGCCCCATAACTGGCCGAGAGGCATATTTACAAAGATGTTCGGAAGAGTAATAAAAATGAGAGCAGGTCCCTGATCGGGCTGAACACCGTATGCAAAGCACGCGGGAAAAATAATCAGACCGGAAATAAATGCCACAAAGGTATCAAGCGCGGTAATCCGCACTGCTTCTCCCGTCAGTGTAAATTCATCAGACATGTAGCTGCCAAAAATTTCGATGGCCGCGATACCGAGAGATAAGGTAAAGAACGCCTGATTCATAGCGGCTGCCGCCACATTACCCGGTCCCCGCCTTCTCGGCAG
>OAWJ01000341.1_pt1 | contig 43962 bp, 42 predicted proteins | sample 1517021 | NCBI WGS metagenome assembly OAWJ01 (sample SAMEA2580121, study PRJEB22360) | human gut metagenome | biome: human gut; feature: human-associated habitat; material: faeces | place: Denmark | collected 2008/2010
GAAATACCAGAATATATTGTTAATAATTTGAACCATAAATTTGAATTAAGAGAATATCAAAAAGAGGCTTTTCAAAATTTCATTACATATTTTGAAGATGATAGGTTTAACCATAATAAGCAAATTTGGACTTTGTTTCATAGTGCAACAGGTAGTGGAAAAACCTTAATTATGGCTGGTTTAATTTTGTATCTTTATAAAAAAGGGTATAGAAATTTTATCTTTTTTGTAAATCAAAGTAATATTGTCGCAAAGACAAAAGAAAATTTTAAAAATGAATATTCAAGTAAATTTTTGTTTGAAAGAAAAATTGTAATCGATAGAAGGACTGTTGAAATCAATGAAGTAAAATCATTCCAAAATATTGATGATACAAGTGATGATATTAATATCCTTTTTACAACTATTCAAGATTTACATGGTAAGCTCAATAATATAACAGAGTATTCTGTTTCATATGAAGATTTTGATGATAAGAAAATAGTATTGATTGCAGATGAAGCTCATCATATTAATGCTGCGACCAAGAAAAAATTATCTGCTACTGAAAAAGAAGAGGATAGACATTGGGAAGATACGATCAATAATATTTTTAGAGCCAATCGAGATAATGTTTTATTAGAATTTACTGCTACTTGTGATTTGAAAAATCCTAACGTTTTAGAGAAATACTGTGGAAATCCTGCGGAAATCATTTTTAATTATACATTGTTGGAATTTAGGGCTAGTGGATATACAAAAGATTTATTTAATTTGAGAACTACTTTAGACCCAATAACAAGAACTATTCAAGCAATGCTTCTTAGTCAATATAGATTGAAACTTTTTCAAGATAATCATATCCATGATATGAAGCCTGTTATTCTTCTTAAAACAGATGGAACAACAGATAATTGTGATGCTTTCTTTGAGAACTTCAAAGAATATATGAAAAATGAACTTGATGAAAATGTGATTGCTATTATTAGAAATCAAGCGAAAGACATCATTAAGGAAATGTTTGATTATTTTGATTCTCATGGTTTAACTAATAGATTATTAGTTGATGAATTAAAACAAGAATTTTCAGAAGATCATTTGATAAAAGTCCATAGTAAAGTTAAAAATATAAATGATTTACAAGTAGAATTAAATGATTTGGAAAATCCTAGAATTCCATATAGAATGGTATTTACTGTTGATATGTTGCATGAAGGTTGGGATGTACTAAATTTATTTGATATTGTACGATTATATGATGAACGAAAGGATGGTACAAGTGTTTCTCCTGTTACAACCCAAGAAGCACAATTAATTGGTAGAGGAGCAAGATATTATCCTTTTAAATTAAATGATGACATTATAGGTGCTGAAAACGAGCTATATAAAAGAAAATTCGACGCAATACCAGATAACCCCTTAAAAGTGTGTGAAACATTATATTATCATTGTATAGATAATTCAAAATACATTTATGATTTACAAAGAGCTTTGGAAGAAACAGGATTTAAAGAAGTTTCAGAGGGTTTAAAGTTTGAATACAAATTGAAAAAAGATTTTGTTGAGAGCACTTTTTACAAGAATGGAAAACTATTTGTAAATTCTTATGAAGAGAAACCTTTAGAAGAAATTTCAAAAATCCCTGATACATTTACAATTATGACAAGTACAAATCTTGTCAAAAAATCTTCCATTTCAAAATTATACGAAAAAATTGAAGAAGATAATTCCAGTGATGAAAACATTGTTGAAAAAACTCATAAGGTAATAAATGTCGATAAAAGAATACTTTTGAAAGCATTAAGACAATTTCCTGTTTATGATTTTGCTAGGTTGAAATCATATTTTCCTTTATTAAAGTCGCTGAGCGAATTTTTATTATCCAAAGATTACGCCGGTAGGTATGAGTTTGTAACAATCACTTCTGGTGAGCCGACAAACGAAGATATTTATCAAGGTGCTCTAAGGTTATTTGAAATATTATCAAATAAAATTCTTTCCATAAGAAAACCATTGCAAGGTACTCATGTGTTTAAAGAAGTGCAATTATCTGATTATATTATCGACTCTCCAAGAGAGAAAAAATATGATAAGGACGAAATTGAACAAAAAGAAGGAGAAGGAATTTCTCAAAATTCTCCTAATGTTAATGCAGCTTATCGTTATGATTTATCGGATAAAGATTGGTTTGTATATACCGATAATTATGGAACGACAGAAGAAAAACGTTTTGTAAGATATTTTGCAACACAAGTAGAAGAATTAAAGAAAGTATATGAGACTGTTTACTTGATAAGAAATGAAAGGAAATATCATTTACATTCTTTTGATGATGGAAAAAGATTTGAACCTGATTATATTTTAATACTCGGTAACAAATCAACCATAATTGAACAACAGCAAATTTTGATTGAACCAAAAGGTCAACACTTAGTAGACAACGATATCTGGAAAGAACATTTCCTTCTACAATTAGAAAAAGGCTCAAAATGTATAGCTTATCCAGATTATGATAATTATTCTGTAAAAGGATTGCCCTTCTACACTCACAATGTAAAAGAACAACGATTCAAACAATATTTTGAAAAGCTTTATAAAAAAATCTAATTTTCAAAAAACTGCAAGCATTTTGCAAGCACAAAAAACGGGAAGCCGCATAAATACTGGCTTCCCGCTGTTTTTACCTTACTCAAACTCGGCACGTTCATTGTTAAACTTAAATATTTTTGTTTAAGTTTTATACCTTTTCTGCCGATATTTTATCTCAATTACACATATTATTCTGGCTTACTGATTTACTGTTGCCAATATGTTGCCACGCATTTATTATACAAATGCTTTTATTATAAAGCAATCTCTTTTTCTGCATTAGTCCAACATATTTTCTAACATTTCATTCATCTCAAAATAATGCTCAGTACAATAATATTCCATCTTACCTGACAAGCCTTGAATACTATTTGTCCCTTCTTTATTACACCCATCAACTTCACATATATGTTTGCTTGCACTTCCTTTCCCAACATCACTTTCCATTGAATCTATAATATCCATTATTTCATTATAGTGTTGCTCACAATAATACTCATACCGACCAGATAACCCCATGTATTTTTTATTCCCTCTTTGTTACATCCATAAGCTTCACATTCATATTCAAATGAAGATTTTGTTGGCTGCTTTGTCGTTGTACTTGTTTAATCGCTCTCTTTAATTTGTTCATTTTCATTTCGATTCAAAAAAATATCTGCTGATGAAACTTCTGTCATTTTATAACAAGATATAGATAAGTCGGTATTCGGAATAATCATTTCAAATGATGAATTTGTTTCCTTCGTAAATTCTGAATTTAATCCATTCTTAAATTTTTCTTTCAATTCCTCTATCGAATATCCCGTAAATGGATAACCAATTTGTATATCTGTTGGCTTACCATTTTCATTCATTGTTTTTTCACTAAACCATATGAATATTGTACATTCTTCTCCTAGGAACTTAGCTTTCTTTTCTTGGGGATACCTTGTTCCCATTGTATTACTTGCTTGATTTTTGTTGAATCCTAAATCGTTATAGCCTTTATTAAAGTAACCAAGATACTCTTTCAAAGTTTCATCCATAATCGTATCTGGGATGTTGGAATAATCACTTTTCTGAGAAGTTGTTTCAATTTCATCCGATTTATCTACTAAAATATCCTTATACTGATACTTAACAAAATCTATTCCTAAATCAACAGACTGTGCATCTATTGTTTCCTGCTCCATATAGAATTTTACTTTCCATGTATCACCTGCTTTCCATTCCTCTGTACTACACGTATTGGTTTCATTTCCAAACATTAAATTAAGAACAATATTTTCATAAGTTATTTCTGTTATATTTTTAAAAGATGTTTCATAATAATACTGTTCCTTAGCAGTATCCCAGTTATAAGTAACCGAGCCACTTATCGTATTCCCTATTTCTGAAGTCAAAATATGTATCCCTATTTCAGCATATGCTTTATCTGAGATTTCTAAATTATCATTAGAAACTAGATTCATAACTGCACTATAACGAAGCTCTTGTCCTTCATTCCATAAATTCCAAAATTGATAATTATCTGTCGTAAAAGATTTCAACGATTCTTTCTGTTTTTTTAACCCATCAATATATGTTTGAAAATTTTTATTTTTGAACTTTTGTCCATCATATTCCAATACGGCTTCTTCTATGTTTACTAATCTTTCAAATTCCTCAACTTCACCATTCGCTGAAGGTGCATTAAGTCTTTCTTCTAAACCCTTGGCTAAAACTGGAGCTATTTTTTTATCATCAGTTCGCCCAAATACAAAAATTGAAATCATCCCTAATAAAATTACTTCAATACCAACCATAAAAATTATTTTTTTCTTTTTACCTGATACAGAAGCAACACTATTTTCTTTTTCTGCACTTACTTCCAATTTTTGAACAGCGTCTTCATTCAAAGCTATTTTCTTTTCCTTCTCTCGCTCCTCTTTTATCTGCTCTTGTTCTTTCCTTAGTCTTTCCTTTTCTTCTCTTATCCGCTCTTGTTCTTGTAAATACTCCTTAAATTTTCTATCCAAATTCTTTTCAGACAAATACTCTTCAGCAATCTGTTTCTCTAATCCGCAATTAGTACATTTTACAGAGTCAATTTTATTTGGTTGTCCACATGTACATTGCCAGCAAGTATTATTTTCCACAAAATAGTATAAGCATTGTGCTTCAATTTCATCTGAAAGTGACTTAATAAAACTCTCTGGTTGCTGAATCAGTTTTTGTTCTTGAAGATTTGCACAATTTTGCTTCTTACTTTGCCAAATAACACCATTTTCAAAAACTACTTTTTCCAATGTAACTTCTACTTTACGAACCATTATTGGTAACTCAATAGCTACTTTATTTCCAAAAACATCTCCGCCATTGAAAGTTATGTCTTGATAAAGATATTGGAAACTGTCTGTTCCATCTTTCCCTTCTACTGGTTCGCCAAAAATGTCTTTCATAGTGATATTCAACAATATAGCTACAATTTTTTCGCCTGTAACATTTCTCATTGTATTTCTCAATAAAATTTCATTATCTACTGTATCTTTAATAATTGCAATTTCAGACAAATATATTGGTGAATCAAATTCATACACCTGTGGGTTGATTTTAAATAACGTTTCAAAATACTGCATTTATTTCCCCCTTACCATTTATAACCGCATTTTTCACATTTGAAGGTATTACGAATATTACTACTAAAAATCCCGAACATAGCTCCACCTACTGCTTTAGATGTTAAAGATATTTTTTTCACATTTGTAGAACCACAAGTTGGACATTTAATTATAGGAACATTACTTACTCTTGTTGGTTCTATTGGCTTCTGCTCTATTGTTCTATGCTGCACGTTATTTGTAGGTGTCGTTTGCTTCTTTACAACAGGTATTCCCTTAATAGAATTACTTATCTTTCCGCAAAAACATTCTATTCCATCTTTTACTTCTTGTAATTGATATTCTTTAAATTTCATTACCCGTTTACACTCTGTACACTCCACAAAAGTAATATCTCCCTTTTTATACAAATATTTCATCAAAACTCCCCTCCATAATAATAGCCAAACTATGTTATCCTTTAATTTTAAAGGTTTTCTTACCGTTAAATCTCTGTTTCTCTATGTCTCATATATGATTTTCTATATTCTCCATTATATCATTTTTTTAACAAAAAGACAGTCCAAAATAGACCACCTTGTAAACAATTTTATATATAAATCACCTTTTTCAATACAACTTCTTTCGCACAATGTCGAATATTATTCATCATACCAACCCAAAGCATTTGATTCTCAGACTTTAACTTTTCCGTTACTCCCTGCTTTTCTTTCATCTGCTCTATCAGCCGTTCCATCATCTGATAACACTCTTCATCAATCTGATGTAAATGCTCATTCAATTTCCCATTTAAAACCAACTCCATATACATCCCTTTACAATATTCCTGTAAGTAAATTTTTCTCATTCTTCCATATTTTCCAATCGGATACTCTGTCACTTCTGGAAGTCGGAGATCTGGATAATACAGACCATCCTCACCTAAAATATAACCGATTCCATTTTCTCCAACGATATATCTTTGCATAGCTTCGTCCTCCTTCTATCTCGCACCTCTGTCTTTTTTCTTGGTGTGCTGTTTATTCCTTTGTTCTTCTTTATTCCGCTTCTGGTATGCTACCAACTGATTGTTAATGCTTTTCAAATAAGTTGGATCATATCCCTTTTTAATCAACTCATTTTGCCATGCTCTGATATCTGAAGTTTGAATTTCACACATTTTCTTGTGTTTGAAATACGGAGTTACTTTCAAATCAAACACATATCGCTTATTAATAATCGTGCTTTCTCGCAAGCGGTTCTCCATATTTGCAAAATAAATTTCTACGAAGTTTTCAAAACTGATATCCAGATTCTTCTGCTGTTGCTGGAGAAAATTTCTTTCCCATTCATCCGCTTCTCCTTTTGTTTTAAAACCTCGTTTGTTCTTTTTTCGGCGTATTCCCTGCCAGTCTTTGTAGTAAAATTGACTGCGCCATAATTTCCCGTCTCTTGTTGCCGGCATATCTTCATCCCCTTTCTTCTAAACAATCATTCCATAAAATTTTTCCTGAAAATACTTTCTTGGCACTTTCCCCGAAATCACTCGAAATCCCTTATCTTTCAACTCATCATTCAGTCCTCGAATAACTTTATAGGCATACCCCCTGGATACTCCGAGTAATTCAGCAACTTCATCTGCGGTAATATACATTTTCATCGTATTCTCCATATTCATTTCTCCTTTCCGCTTTAATTTCAGTACACTTTTGTGTTCCTTGTGATTTGTATTATATAGTACACATTTGTGTTCGTCAAGTATTTTTCATGATTTTTTATACACAAATGTGTCCCGATGTGCTAAACTATCTCTATAGACACAAAACACAAAAAGGAGAGACGCTATGACTGTCGGAGAAAAAATCAAATATTATCGAAATATCCGCGGAATATCGCAAGAAATGTTGGGAAATCTTTCCGGTATAAATCCGGCTACTATTAAGAAATATGAATATGGCATTCGTAATCCAAAGCCGGATCAATTACTGAAAATCACAAATGCCCTTGGCATTAGCATTAACCTGTTCATGGACTTTGATATAGAAACTGTATCAGATGTGCTTTCTTTACTGTTTAAACTGGATGAGCAGATAGATATGAAATTTGAAGCGGAAAAGGATGAGAACGGCGAGTTTATCCCTTCTACTGTAAAATTATCTTTTCAGAATGCGGCAATCAATCAGAAACTTTGCACCTATCTGAAAGCCAAGCAAGGAGCAGATATTCCCATAGAGGATGTTAAAAACTGTCTTGTTGATGATAATAGAGTAGTCAGAAAAGGAGTGAAACGGATTACTGTAAAAGTATTTCCACAATAAAATTACCAAAGAGGTGACTTAAAATGAAGAAGAAATATCAAGTATTTATCAGCTCAACATATGCTGATTTAAAAGAAGAACGTATGGCTGTTACACAATGCCTTTTGGACAATGATTGCATCCCTGTTGGAATGGAACAATTTCCAGCAAGTGGAATGTCCCAAATGGAATATATAAAAAAAATGCTTGATGATTGTGATTATTATATCTTAATTTTGGCTGGACGCTATGGTACTCTTGATAAAGACGGTATTGGATTTACCGAAAAAGAGTTTGATTATGCATGCCAAAAAAACATACCTATTATGAGTTTTGTTTTTGAAGATTCCTCGTTAATACCAAATGGAAAAAGTGAACAAACAGATCTCGGTAAGAAAAAACTTGCCGCATTCCGAAAAAAAGTATGCGACAGCCGAATGGTTAATTTTCACACTAACATTGACCAACTCAAAGCTAATGTAGCCACGTCCATAAACAAATGCATTAGAGATTTTCCAGCAATTGGTTGGGTACGCAGAGATGGATTCTTAAACAATAATGTTGATATTGAAAACGAAATCTCAAACTATTTAGAAACACACACGATTTCAGAAGACGAAATCAAAGCTCTATTTACTGACACTACTGAAGGTCTCCAAATAATAACTTCCACTAGATATAGCAATCCTAAGAAATCAGGTCAGTTTACCTTCGATTATTCAAATAATAACGGTGAATTTACAATTGGGTACGACAAAAACACTTTTGTAACAAAATGGAGTAAGGCAAGTAATACATCAATATATGCATATAAAGACGGAACTGGCATTATAGCAATAGCTAGAATCAAAGCCCCTGCCGAATTACAAGATGCCCTTAATTATCCTTGTGATTTTTCTTCTCGTTGCCGTACTCCTCAAATTGGCGACATTATTATCTGGAAAAATGAGCACGGGAATTATGCTGGGACAAAAATTATTAGTATCAAAGATGATACTCGTGGTGCAGATCATGATGAACTTACATGTGAATATATCATCTACAATTGATTCTATTTTTATAAATTAGAGCTAAAGTAGAGCCAACAGGCATAAGGAAACCTCGGAAACCCTTGTAAAATGGGCATCCGAGGTTTTCTGTCCGTTATTCAAACTCTATTGTTCCAGGTGGTTTTCCCGTCAGATCATACACTACGCGATTCACATGATTTACTTCATTGACAATTCTGCTTGTTACCTTATGCAGTACTTCCCATGGGATCTCTGCTGACTCTGCTGTCATAAAGTCAATCGTATTGACTGCGCGAAGTGCAACTGCGTAATCATAGGTTCTTTCATCCCCCATAACTCCAACGCTTCTCATGTTTGTCAATGCAGCAAAATACTGTCCGACTGTCTTGTTCATGCCTGCTGCGTCCATCTCTTCACGGTAAATAGCATCTGCATCCTGAACGATTTTTACTTTTTCTTCTGTTACTTCTCCGATAATACGGATTCCAAGTCCCGGTCCCGGGAACGGCTGTCTGAACACCAGACGCTCCGGAAGTCCGAGCTCCAGACCTGCTTTTCTTACTTCATCCTTGAACAAATCACGAAGCGGCTCAATAATTTCTTTGAAATCTACGTAATCCGGGAGTCCTCCTACGTTATGGTGAGACTTAATCACTGCGGATTCACCGCCGAGACCACTTTCTACTACGTCCGGATAAATGGTTCCCTGTACCAGGAAATCAACCGTTCCAATCTTTTTCGCTTCTTCCTCGAATACACGGATGAATTCTTCTCCGATGATTTTTCTCTTCTGCTCCGGCTCTGTCACTCCTGCAAGTTTCTCATAAAATCTCTGCTGTGCGTTCACCCGGATAAAGTTCAGGTCATAGTCACCTTCCGGTCCGAAGATTGCTTCTACCTCATCTCCCTCGTTTTTACGAAGAAGTCCATGGTCTACGAATACACAGGTAAGCTGGTTTCCGATTGCCTTGGAAAGCATAACTGCTGCCACGGAAGAATCCACACCGCCGGAAAGTGCACACAATACTTTTCCGTCGCCTACTTTTGCACGAATCTCTTTGATTGAGTTTTCTACAAACTCATCCATCTTCCAGTCGCCGGCACATCCGCACACATTTCTCACGAAATTGCTGAGCATCTCTTTTCCCTGTACTGTATGAAGTACTTCCGGATGGAACTGGATCGCATACAGCTGTTTTTCTGCATTCTCTGCGGCTGCTACCGGACAGTCTGCCGTATGTGCTGTAATCTCAAATCCCGGTGCGATCTGCGCAATATAATCAAAATGGCTCATCCAGCAGATTGTAGATGCTGACACGCCTTCAAATACTTTTGAAGAGGCTTTATCGATCAACACCTCAGTTTTTCCATATTCTCTGACATCTGCACGTTTTACTTCACCACCAAGTACATGCATCATCAGCTGGGCTCCATAACACAGTCCCAATACCGGGATTCCAAGTTCAAACAATTCTTTTGTATAGGTCGGGGAGTCTGCCTCATAGCAACTGTTCGGACCACCTGTCAGAATGATTCCTTTTGGATTCATATCCTTGATCTTCTGAAGGTCTGTTTTGTAAGAATAAATCTCACAATATACATTGCATTCTCGAACGCGTCTTGCAACCAGCTGATTGTACTGCCCGCCAAAATCGAGTACGATTACTAATTCGTTTTTCACAAATGTTTCCTCCTAATGTTTATCCTAGTATTTTTATTATAATGTAGCACTTCTGAATTTACAAGTTTCTTTTCTTGTAGTTTCACCAGTTTTACTTCCAAATACTCTCATCCTAATCTGTCTGATCAAAGGATATAGCTGTCTGCATTAATCACTTTCGCAAAGAGCAGATCCTGAATTCCGATATTCTTACCAGGCAGTTCTTCTCCATCAGCTTCTCCAATTTGCGCTACATTTTGCGAAATGGCTGCAATCACACTTTTCTGTTCTTCATTACACAATACCTGTGCGCAGTTTTGAATCCTGAGGTAATTTAATATCAATTCCGGCGTTACATCTTGTGCAATCTTTACAGTGGCTATATTTCTTACAAGAACTTGATCTGAAGAATTTTCAAGCAATATTTTATCTATACTAATATTAGGCTTATTTTCAATGATTCTGCCCTCCCATTCAAATTCAAGTCTCTGATAGTCCACATTTAACTTTTTAAATGACGCTTCTTGATTTTTCATCAAAACTACCGTTTCCTTTACCATGAGTTTTGAAATCCACTCATCTAATGTATCTAATTTGACATCTTCCGGTACTTTTAGATTTCCGTACACATAGATGCTGTCTCCCTCTTTCTTCAGTAATTCTTCATTTAAAACGGCATCGCCATAATGCAATGTCATTCCTGCAGGGATGACGACAAAATCCACTTTCTCATCAAATAATTCGATACACGATTCCACCATTTCTTCCGGAATGATCAACTGTTCTGTAACAAATCGGACATTTTTTTCGACTAGCTTTTGCATATCTACCGATTTATCCTGAAGAATTACTTTGTCTTTTACATAATATTTGTTACCTTCTTTTGCTCTCAAAGGGAAATATTTATCTACAATGAATGTGTCATTTAATATCATACAGTCATCCGGATAGATCGAAACGGAATTACTTGCGGATAATTTTGTCAGATAACCCGAAATACTTTCCGCGCATCGAACAGAACCGTTCACATGAATTTTCTCATATTTCTCTAAAATTTCTTTTGTACCTGAATGTATATTGAGGGCTCCATTTACGATTAACAATGTATGTTCCTGAACAACCATAGAATCTGTTATTTCATACGATCCATTGATTACTTTTAACTCTGTCTCAACATCATCTGCAATTTCTATTGTATAATCTTGATTTATCGTGACAGGAAGACGATTTAAAATACTTTTACTGGAAGTACTGACGATAACAATATCTGCATTGATTATCATGTTTTTATAGTTGTTGTAATCTTCTTCTTTCATTTTTCTGGCATCACAGATATCACAATTTAATACATAGTTTTTCTTATCAAACATATTTGTTCCCTCCTAAAATTCTTTTTAAATGTTGACGTGCAGAAGAAAGTTTGGATCGGACCGTTCCTGGTGAAAGCAAAAGGATATCTCCAATTTGTTTGGAATTATACCCTTCCAGGTAACGTAACGAAAAAATTACTCCTTCCAGATCCGGTAAAGTTTCCAGCAGCTTCTCCCATTCTAATCGAACCAGTTCTTCAGAATCTATTTGTAGCTGCGAAAACTCATCCGAGATGATTTCCTTCTTGCCATGTCTGAGCCGATCTACATATAAATTTTTAACAGTTCGATATAACCATGAGCGACTTTGCTGTTCTTTCAGTGTGGATAAGGTATCCTCATGAAGCATTGCGCGCAAGAAAGCTTCATGCACCAGTTCCTCCGCGGTATACAGGTTTCCTGTCATACTATGGCACCAATTAATCAATTCCTCATAATATTTCTGATACAGTTCCTCTATCATACCTTGCGATCCTTTCTTTTGCCTTTCACTTATAAGACGGATAACCGGACAAAAGTGTTGAAAAATATTTCTCTATCCTCATTTCCTCTATTTTCTATTTCTTTGTATACTGAAAAGGCCAATGCACTTTCGTACATCGGCCTTTGGAATTCTCTCCCTTAGGTTTGCTTAGTTTGGGGAATTTGGAGTCAGATTTTCATCTAACATCATATTTAGGAGGGCTGCCGTCAGGCAGCGTAACGGGAGATTTCCTTTTTCAGTTCTTCGCAATGATCACCGTAAACCTGCAGTGATATCACGTTGTTCAGCCCGAGATTCATGATTCCTAAAATAGATTTTGCATCTACCACAAATCTTCCTCTCTTCATATCCATATCATATGGATACTTTGCCACTGTATTTACAAAATTTAGAATTTCCTCGGGGTTTTTAAAGCTAACTAACATTTCACTCATCATGAATACTCCTCTTCTATCTATACTGATGTCTTCCTATGATGCCTTCCATGTTTTACCCTTACGAGGTTATCACATTCTTTCAAAAGAAACAGGGTGAAATATCTTAAAAAGGGAGATTTTTTTAATGAACCGATTTCCTGAAGTCATTTGGAAGCATCCCAACTTCCTCTTTAAATACCTTACTCATATATTTCGGATCTGAATATCCGGCAAGCTCCGCAATCTGATTCAGTTTCAAATGTGTATTTAAAAGCAGTTCCTTTACCTTCTCTATCCTGTATTTGCGGATCGTCTCGGTAAAAGTACTTCCGGTTTCTTTTTTAAACTGTGCGCTTAAATATTCTTCCGATACATAAAGCTTATTCGCAATCTCCTCCAGCGTAATCCCCTGATCATAATATTTGCGGATCAGCTTTTTCGCCTGTTTTACCAGAACACTTGTCTCCCCGCCTTCCTCTTCCGTCTCAAACTCAAACAAACCGAAAAAGGCTTTCAATGCAGCTTCCAGCTGGTTCCAGCTCACTGCTACTGTAATTTCCTGCAGGATATTCTGCACTTCCAGATCCAGTTCAACCGAAGCTTTTGCCTTATAGATTCCGAATACAGCTAAGCTCAAATGAATGATCGCCTGTTTGATATCTGCCGGTGTATGAAACTCTTCCTGATAGCAGTTCGCCAGTTTCCAGAAACATTTTTTTAATTCCTCTTTGTTCTCCTGTAAAACCGCCTGTTTTGCCTTTTCTTCCAATTCCACAGGATATTTTAACGGTACCGGATGCTGCTGCTCGATCAACTCGTTGGTGATCAGTGTTCCTTTCGGAAACATCAGATTCCATTCTCTCTGTACACGGATTTCCTGCAATGCAGACGGCATATCCAACAGCCGTTCTACCGTTTTCCAGAAGCAGACCACCGGAGTTTCCAGCTGACTGCAAACCATTGGGACAACGGACTTTTCAAATCGCTCTTTCTGGGACGCTCCGTCTTTCACCTGATAAATCACCATCGTCAACAGCTGCCAGCTGTCGGATTCCAAAATGCAGGACTTATAATGTATAGCGTGATCCCCCACCGCTTCCAAAATCTGCCTGGCCAACGACTTCTGTTTTCTGTAACTGTCCCCCAGCCACACACCAAACAGCTCTGCCGGTTCCTTCAGGGAAACACCGTATTTTTGCTGCATCGTTTTATTTAATTGTGAATTCTGTCGCACCTGGCCATGCATGCAGGCCAGCATAATATTTTCCACGGAAAAGATCTGCTTTGTCCCCTGATCCTCTGAAATTTCTCTCTCTGCCTGTTTTAAGGCACTTTTCAATTCCGGAATCTTAATCGGCTTCAGCAGATAGCTGTCTGCTTTGAGTTCAATCGCCTTTTGGGCATACTGAAATTCCGAATATGCCGAAAGGATAATGGCTTTACATTTTATATTTTCCTCCCGCAATTTCTTCATCATGGCAATCCCATCCATTTTGGGCATCCGAATATCCATAATGACCAGATCCGGATTCAGTTCACGAATCAGCTGATAGCCGGCTTCCCCATCCGCCGCTTTTCCTACCAGCTCATATTCCGGATTGATCTTGCTTAGAAGTTTTGCCATTCCTTCACGAATCGGCGCTTCATCCTCAACCACTACAATACGCATGTAGTTTCCTCCTCTATCGGTATAAATAAGTGTACTTTTGTATAGTTTCCAACTTCACTTTCAAAATATAATGCTGCCTGTCCCCCATAATACAATTTCAGGCGCTTTCTTACATTTGCAATTCCAAGATGTCCTTCCATCTCGCACTCGTCCTGATTAAGTTTGGCTACCATGTCCGGATCCATTCCCTGGCCATTGTCCTGAATCAGAATATGCAGCTGTTCTCCGCTTTTCTTCATGCGGATATTCAAAGCACACGTTTCCTGATCTGCGAATGCATATTTGATCGTATTTTCCACAAACGGCTGTAAAAGCAATTTGTGGATTCTGCATTCCTTCACATCTTCCGGCATATGAATCTTTACATCCAGACGCTTTCCGAATTTTGCACTCTGCAGCATAATATATTGCTTCAGCCAGGCAATTTCTTCGCTGATACTCGCCGTTCCTCCTGCATTTTTCACTGTATAACGCAGAATGTCCGCAAGTGCGCCAACCATTCCACTGATCTCATACTGCTCATTTTCGATTGCTTTCCAGTTGATCGTATCCAGCGTATTATAGAGAAAATGAGGATCGATCTGCGCCTCCAGTGCTGACAATTCTGCATTCTTCTGATCCAGAACCGCCTGTTTTACTTTTGCGATCAACATCTCCAGATGTGCAACCATCTCATTAAATCCTGAACTGATCTGTTGTATCTCCATAGGCAGATGCGGGTTCACTCTCACCTGATGATCAAACTCACCCTGTTCTACACAACTCATTACGCCGGTAATTGATTCTACCGCCTGAATGTATGGTCTGCTGAAAAAATGAAGCAATATGAACATGATCACGATCGTCATGCTGATAATGATAAACAGATAAATCCATTGACTGACGGACATTTTCCAGTAATACGCAAGTGGCTGCTCATTGCAGATTGCAAATCCGCTGATTTCATGATCTGCTGTCGTATACTGGTAATTTTCGGAATCCTGTATCTCACTGAGCTTCTTCCCGATCTTCTTTGGATCAGGCGCACTCACAATCACATCGTCGCTCAACAGATATTCTCTGGAACCAATATCCGATGCAATTGCTCCGCGAATTCTCTCCTCATTGACACTTAATACGACCGTTCCCTGAAAATTCTCGATAATACGATAGTCCGTAATATTTCTTGCAATATAAAACATGTAATGATTCTTGTCAGCAATCTTCACTGGCTTTCCATCTCCGAAATAAACAGCTCCCCGTTCTATTTTCGGAATCTCAACCTTATCTGCCCACGTCTCACTTCCAGAAAATGACGAAAGACTCTCATAATATATGATCTCTCCTGTCTTTAACTGTATCGTGATTCCCTCCACTCCGGTAAACTGATTGCAGATATGACTCAGTTTTTTCCTGAGACTGGTGCTGTTCCTCTCACGATCGCCCCGGTTCTCGTTCAATTCTCTCACAATTTCCAGAACATCTTCATCCGTGCTGAAATCATATAAGATTGTCTCGTACTTATCCAGAACCATCTCCAGATTTTTCTCTGCAGTATCCAGATTACTCTTTATTCGGTCTGATAGATTTTCTTTTAACCGCTGCTGTATATTGATCTGCGAGATAATTGCAAAGATCAAAACCGGAATCAATGCTGTCAAAAGAAAATTTGTCATTAATCTGCGTTTCAGGGTGCCTCGTATTTGCCCGTTTTTTCCTTGTCTCAATTAGCTTCTCCTGTATCTTACTTTCTATTCTCAGCATACCTGCTGACTTTCTTCCTTATTATAGCACACATTCCTATGTCAGCTCTTGTTCTTTTCATGCTGGTGTAAATATTTTTCTTTTGTAGCCAGTCCACCGCGTATGTGACGCTCTGATTTATTCATATCCAACACTTTTCGCGCCTTTGCCGCCAGTACCGGTCGAACCTGAAGTAATCTTTCTGTCACATCCTTGTGTTTGGTCGTTACTATTTAGAGCTGTTTTATTTTCACATTCGTCTTCCACTAAAATGCTTTCATTTAATCCCAAATCACCTAGTAAACGAAGGTAAATATCCACATTTCCATCTTTGTCTACTTCTATTTTCTTAATCAGTCTCTTTAACTGTACATTGGTCATCTCATGAACATCTGTAATATCCTCAATCTGCTTAAAGGTATCATTTAAGATTTTTTCCATCTGATCTCCTTTTGTCAAATTACTGGATACCATTTTCAATTCATTTTCCAGACGATCCAGTTCTTGGCGAGTACCCCCTAACTTATCATTCAATTCTTCTCTGGAAATCAAATCATCGGTATACATATCCATATATTTCTGTCGCACTCTCTGTAATCTAGCAATCTGCAAATTCAATTCCTTCTCGTACTCTGCATTTTCATCTTTTGCTTTGTACACTCTTTGGAATTCTTTCACAACATAGTCAATTACTTTATTTTTTTGCTGAAGAACCCGATTAAAATATTCCTGTAAAATCTGAATCAATTCTTCTTCATCTACAACCGTTTTATTTGGACAGCTATCTGCTCCTTTCCCATTTCTTCCAGAGCAAACCCAACGCACATACGTATTTTTGTAGGTACGAACTGTTCTTCGGAAAGACCAGCCACATTCTTTACATTTAATCAATGTAGAAAACAAATATTTGTTACTTTGTCGCTCATGATTCAGATTGAATGCATCGTTTCTTCCACGAAGAATTTCCTGTGCTTTTTCAAACATCTCACCTTCAATAATACGAAGTTCTGGACGTTCCACAACAAGCCATTCCGTCTCATCCTTCTCCCTTCTCTGACCAGTCAGAAAATCACTAATTTCCTGCTTTCCATTGATAATCTTCCCCGTATAAATCTCATTGGTCAAAATTCGGCAGATAGCATTCTGGCTCCATTTGCAATTTCTCTTTGTCCGATATCCCTTTTCATTCAGCATATTAGAAATCTTGGCAGCACCGTAACCTTCTTCTGTATACCACTTATAAATTTGCTTTACAACCTTCGATTCTTCTTTGTTGATCTCAAGATTGAAATAATCTCCGATTGTTTTATCGTATCCGTATACAATGTTCGGAACTCGTCCTTTTTCTGCGTTTAGTTTCTTTCCAAATTTCACTCGCTTAGATGTATTGGCACTTTCTTCCTGAGCCAATGCTCCAAAGATGGTGAGAACAAACTCACTATTTCCCATACTTGTCATATTCGCTGTAAGGAACTGTGTTTCAATACCTAACGCTTTCAACTTGCGAACATTCTGTAAAAGATCTACGGTATTTCTGGCAAAGCGAGAAATATCCTTTACAACAACCATATCAAACATTCCTTTTTCCGCATCGGACATCATGCGAAGAAATTCCTTGCGATTTTTGATTTTCGTTCCGGAAATACCTTCATCTGCATATAATTTTATTAAGACATCTCCTGTACGCTGAGTGTATTCGGAAAAAAATTCCTTTTGTGCCTCTAAGCTGTTAAGCTGGTCGGCTTTATCTGTGGAAACACGACAATAGGCTGCTATCTTCATAGTGTTACCTCTCTGTATTAAACTTATTTTCTGTTACATCTATATTATATATCAAAATAAAGATTCGTAAACAGAAAATTCTGTTTTACTATAAAAGCTACCATCATTAAGACAGTAGCTCTTACTAATATACATATTAAATCTTTACATCTGAATATCCAGCATAAAAACAAGTTCCTATATTCCCATAATTTCCATAATTACCAATGTTCCCATAGTTTCCATATACACCATAACATATCGATTTATAAGCTGAATTATTATTATAAAGTAATCTCCTTTTATCTACTATTTCTCCTAAATAATATCCCTGCATATTAATAAAAATACCTTCATTCTCCAAATAATGACCAATGTTTCTCCCCTGAACATCATGCAATTGTCCACTCACAAAATTTGCTATATGTCTACCATGACTATCGTGTAAATCAATCATATTTTTTATTCTCCTTATCCTCTACATTGTTTTCGTAATGCTTCTATCGCTTCATTAATTGCATCATTATCAGGTTCATTATTATCCCATTCATCCCAAAAATCCTTTGTTGCACTAATTGGTCTATGTGTATCTAACGGTTTATCTAATACTATTTTACTAGGTAATAATATAGCATCTCCTACCACTAATGCTTCTCCCACATCAAGCAAAGGCAAGAATTCTATTGTACTTTTCAATGAATCTGGTAGCAGATTTTTAATTACACCTTTATCTCTTTCATTAGTCAATCTCAAAACCACAAAATTATTGCATTGACTTAATATAGTTTTACTAACATCTGCTGGTCGTTGGCTAACTGCCAAAATCGATACCCCATACTTTCTTCCTTCCTTTGCTATTCGCTCAAAATTATATAATGCTTGCTTTTGAACCGCATCAGCATCCTCCTTTATAGGTAAATACAAATGTGCTTCGTCACAAACAAGTGTAAACGGTGTTCGTTTTTGTTCATTCATCCAAAACTGAATATCATATAATAATCTCGCCAACGTTCCTGTTACAACAGGTAGAACATCAGATGGAACTTCTGAGAAATCAATTATCTTAATCCCTTTTTGACCACTCTGATAGCCTAACAAGCGACAAGCCAAATTTGCCAACCAATTATACATTTGAATCTCATCCGTTGGTTGAAACATAAATCCATAAGTTTTATCTGCAATCTTAGTTTCCAATCTAGAAATGAATCGTGTTAATTTACCTTCCCATTCTCCTTTAATCGGACCATTTTTCCCCATACCTTTTCTAGTATCATCATCTTTTAACAACTCTAATAAATCTGTCATTAAAAATGGAATCGGCGAATCAACAGTAAATGTTTTCAATGTATCTGTCTTTCCTTCTCTAGTCAACGTTGCTTCTTTTAAACTGCGAATGTGCAACGTAAATCGAGATGCCTGATTCGGAGCATTTGAATCACTTCTATCTAAAATCATTGATAAGAGTTCTTCTCGGTTAAGTAACCAATATGGCAAGAACAAAGCATCGTCGTTCGACGTTTCCAAATCCCCAGGACCTGCAATCTTAAAAGATTGTGCAATTGCATCTGTCCCCTCCGTTAAACTTTTATATTCTCCATGCATATCAAACACAATAATATTAGTATATTTCAATTTACTTGCTTTTTCTAATATATTTGCCACACACCAACTTTTTCCCGATCCTGTACTTCCCAAAACAGCTGCATGTCGCTGAAAAAACTTGTTGCCATCAAGTACTGCTTCTGCACTTGTATCCATCATAAAAGAACCAATTTTCAATCGTTTATCTGTATCAATATCTTTCCCCAAAATATTCATAAAATTTTGAAGGTTCTGACCTATAATCTCATAACATTTACTTTCAATTTGCGGAAAAGTTTCAACACCTCTTTTAAACAAATCATGTACAGAACCGTATACAGAATAATATGTACCTATTACACTTACTTTAATGTAATCAGTGGACGATGCCATCATCTCATCAATTTCATTATCTTCGTCCATATAAGTCTCCATATACTTTCGAGTCACTTTGTCAATGAGTGCAATTAAATTTTCATGTTGCTTTGATGTTTCTATCGCCACGAGATTTCCTACACAAATCTTGTTCATCAGATTACTATTTTCAATTTCAATAATAATCTGCTCTGTATCAACATGTGTTACATGTCCTAACATATCATTTTCCGAAAACACTAACAAATTTCCCATCAAAATACCTCCTTTATCATTTCATGCAAATCCCACAAATTTATTCCTGACAAAATAGTTTCACCTATTGAATTCAATATTTTTGTATCATTACTATTGGCATGACAAACCGCAGTAATTCCAGCACATTCTTTAACTATGTTTTCCGCTTTTGTTGACAATGAATGAGTAAGAATAGTTGCTATATCTCTGGAAAGCCTTGATTTATAAGGTTTTCCAGAGATTTTTCTTTTTATTGGCTACAAATTGGCTACATCTGCCATTTGGCTACTATCTGGGACTGTTGTTCCGTTGATAGCTTAGAAACAGAAACACCCAAGGAGATAACAAATATGTTTGATAGCATAGGAAAATTAACAAGCAAGGTACAGTTTGAATAAAATTTCCGGATGCCAAGTGGCACCCGGAAGTGAGAGAGATGTCCTCAATCGTGCTAAGACGTTTGTGATTTGTAACGCATCTGCAACAAATCTTCGGATAAACCCTGATTTTTCCGCTGTTTTCGGTTACCTAAACGTTAATCTTAGTTCTCCAAGAGCTAATCTGACCTACCCAAGAGATAATCGGTTCTTTTTGCTGGAAAACGGAAGTGAGATTTTGTATAATATAGAAAAATCAGAAAGGGGTGCAGAAATGAAGAATGGAAAGATCTGCATTTTGATTGCAGATGACGAGAAGGAAATCCGGGATATTTTGCGGCTGCTGCTGACGGGGGAAGGCTATGCAGTTTGTACAGCGGAAAATGGAAAGGAAGCATTAGTGTTGGCTTCGGCGGAGGTAGATCTTTACCTTTTGGATGTGAATATGCCGGAACTATCCGGTTTTATGGCAGGATCAGAAATCCGAAAACAATTTAATGCTCCTATTATTTTTCTGACAGCCTATTCCGGGGAATCGGACAAGGTTATGGGCTTTTCTGCGGGGGCAGATGATTATATTGTCAAGCCCTTTTCCAATATGGAGCTTTTGATGCGGGTGAAAGCGATTTTACGCAGGAGTGCCCGTGGGACGGCACCAGCGCAGGAGGAAAAGAAGAGCCATATCCCTTTTGGGGATCTAATTTTGGACTTGGAATGCCAATCCGTGCTGCGACAAGGAGAGGTCATTGTCTTAACGTATACAGAATTTAAAATACTGGAATTATTGGTCACCCATAAAAAGAAGATCTATTCTCTGGAAAACATTTACCAAAGCATTTGGGAAGAAGATGCGGTGGGGGATAGTGCTATCATGGTGCATATCAAAAATATCAGAAAGAAACTGGAGGATGATTCCAGAAATCCAAGATATATCAAAACTGCTTGGGGACGGGGGTATTATGTTGATCAGTGAAAAAAGAAGAAATACCCCCAAATTGTCCAGAGAAATTATGGGGCTTTTATGTATCACGGCGGCAATTGCTTTATTCTTCTTTGGCTTTTTATATTTGACGGCAAATGCCATTGCTTCGACTTATCTCCTTGAAAATGATATTTTGCTGACAGAAGGACAGCTGCTGACGTTGCAGGGGGGGATCCGCAGCCTCAGCCTATTGTCGGCGGTGCTTTTATTTCTTGCCCTGTTTTTGTTTCTTTTGGGGCAGAAAATGGCTTATCTGAGGGAGATCATTCAGGGGGTGGAAGCCCTGCGTACCCATCGGATGGATTTTACCATGCCCATTGAGGGGGACAATGAATTGAAGGAACTGGCAGAAAGCATCAATTTCCTTTCGGAAACGGAACGGCGGCTGCGGCAGCTGGAAACAGAGTTGCAGGCGGAAAAGGAACAGTTGATCCGTGATCTTTCCCACGATATCCGTACCCCTCTGACGGCGATGTTATCTTATTCTGATTATTTGGGGCGGAAAGAGACATTGGAGCAGGAGGAAGTGCAGGAATACATTGCCCTGGTGCAACGAAAAGGCCAGCAGATCAAGGCACTGACTGACAGATTATTGGATAGCGGCAGCAGAGATTTAGAAACCATTGAGGATGGCAAGCTGCTGATGGAGCAGCTTGCGGGAGAATGGGAAGAAATTCTGGAGAATACGTTTCCCTGTATCGTAGATACAAAAAATTGTCCCGCATTCTATGGATCTTTCGATATTCAGGAGCTGCGGCGGATCTTTGATAATCTTGCTTCTAATGTGGAAAAATATGCGGATCGGGAGCAGCCTGTGGAATTGCGAATCGATGCTGTGGATAAACGCCTTCGGGTCTGCCAAAGGAATGGAATCAAAACGGGCACGGTTCCGGTGGAGAGCAATCAAATCGGCTTGGAAAGTATCCGGCGGATCGCCGTTTTGTATGGCGGGATGGTGAAAGTTTCCATAGAGCAAGGAATTTTTTCTATCCAGATCACGCTTTCTGAGGTTGATGGGTCACATCTTTAGAATTCTTTAGAATTGCTTGGCAAATTTCTTTAGACTGCTATGCTATGATGATCTCAGAAAAGAAAAAGAAAGTGAGGAATGTATTATGGCATTAGGTTTATTGTTAGTTTTATTTATGGTAATGAGTATCATTAGTGTGACGGGGTTGGTGCTTTTGTTCCTTTTGAAAGGAGAAAAAGGGCAGAAGGCTGTGTTTTACTTTATGGCGGTATGGGGCATGGTCATCGCATGGATGACGGCGAATAGCTATCCCACCAATTATATTAAGGAGCAGTTGATCGCCTGGGCGTTTGGTGCACTTGCTGTGATTGCACTGCTGGTACAGATTTGTGGCAAAAGCGAAAGATCTTTCCTGACAGCAAAGGTGTTGGTAGCGGCATCTGTTGTGCTAGGAATGGTGGCTCTGTTTGTAATATAATGTAAAGAATGCTCCGTAGGAAAGAGATTTCCTGCGGAGCATTTTCGTTTTGGGTTGACGCTGAAATGATATGGGGGTATGATGAAAAATTAGAGAGGAAAAAAGAAGACGAAGAAGGAGAATAAAATGGATTCATTACAAAAGATATATTGCAGGGCATTCCAAGGGGCATTCGCTGTGCGGTTTATGACAAGGTGGTGGCGAACCCTACCATTACTAATATTGAAGAAGCCAGGACACTGTATCTGGAAAGCGGCACAAAGGCGATCATTGCCTTTGGCGGCGGCTCTGCCATGGACTGTGCCAAGGTGACAGGGGCTTGTATCGTAAAGCCCAACAAGCCTATCCATAAAATGAAGGGATTGCTGCGCATCTGCAAGAAATTACCTCTGCTCATCGCTGTACTCACTACAGCCGGTACAGGCAGCGAGACAACGTTGGCGGCAGTCATCACAGACAGCGGCGCAAAGCATAAATATCCCATCAACGATTTTTCTTTGATTCCCAGATATGCGGTATTGAATTACCACGTGACCCTAGGTCTGCCCAAAAATATCACAGCCACAACGGGCATGGATGCACTGACCCATGCGGTGGAGACGTATATCGGTAGAAGCACCACAAAAGAGACGCGATTTATGGCAGAACAGGCCACCAGATTGATTTATAAAAACCTGAAAACGGCTTATGATGATGGACAGAATGTGAAAGCAAGAGAAAATATGCTGCAGGCTGCCTATTGTGCTGGCATTGCTTTTTCCCGTTCCTATTTGGCTATGTCCATGCCATTGCCCATTCTCTGGGGGGCCAAGTATGGCGTGCCCCATGGGCTTGCAAATGCGGTCATCCTGCCTTATTTCCTAGAGGAATATGGCCCTGCCTGTTATGGAAAGCTGGCAAAATTGGCAAGATGCATCGGTATGGTACCAAAACATACCAACGACCGCAGAGTGGCAGCGGCTTTTATCCAGTGGATAAAGGATATGAATCAATATATGAAGATCCCAGAAACGATTCAGGAAATCAGAAAAGAAGATATCCTTGCCATGGCAAAACACGTGGCAGCCGAGGGCAATCCCCTCTATCCCGTGCCTGTTTTGATGGATGCTGGGGAGTTGGAGATCATGTATGAAAAAATTATAGAGAAAAAGGAGGGAAAAGCAGATGCAGGAAAAGATTCAGAAGCAGAGGGAGTTCTTTCGAGGGGGAAAACCCATTACATTGTCCTTCCGTAAAGAAGCACTTAAACGTTTGGGCCGTACCATTCGTGCCCATGAGGAAGAAATTTATGAAGCCCTGCGGAAGGATTTGAATAAATCTAAAACGGAAGCTTATATGTGTGAGATTGGCATGACACTGGCGGAGTTGTCCTATATGCTAAAGCATATAGATGGCTGGGCAAGAAAAAGAAATGTGCTGAGCCCTATTGCACAGTTTTCCAGTGACAGCTTTACCATTAGAGAGCCTTATGGAGTGGTACTCATCATGTCTCCCTGGAATTATCCTTTTATGCTGACCATAGAACCCCTGATCGGCGCGATTGCGGCAGGGAACTGCTGTGTGGTAAAGCCTTCTGCGTATGCCCCTGCAACCTCTGCTGTCATCTGCAAAATCCTCAGAGAATGTTTCCCTGAAGAATATGTATTGGCGGTAGAAGGAGGCAGAGTGGAAAATCAGGCATTGCTGGATCAGAGATTTGATTATATCTTCTTTACCGGCAGTGTGACCGTGGGCAAAGAAGTGATGGCAAAGGCAGCAAAGCATTTGACCCCTGTGACCCTAGAATTGGGCGGCAAAAGCCCTTGTGTTGTAGAAAAATCCGCAAAGCTGAATCTGACGGCGAAGCGTATTGCATTTGGTAAACTGCTGAACTGTGGGCAGACCTGCGTTGCTCCGGACTATATTCTGGTAGAGCGCAGCGTAAAGGATGAATTTTTGGGCTATCTGAAAAAATGGATCGTGAAGATGTACGGCGAAAATGCGACGGAAAATGGCGATTATGTAAAAATAATCAACCAGAAGCATTTCGACAGAGTATGTGGTTTGATCGACCAGAAGAAAGTGGTATTCGGCGGAAAATGGAACGAAGAGACCATGCAGATCCAGCCCACCATTATGGATAATGTAGTGGCTGGTGATGCCATTATATTTCCTTCGTTATGAATACTAACGTATTTTCCCTTCTCGTTGGCAAGTTGTTTTTACGCTTCCTATTATTGCGAATAATTTCATCCCATATTTTTTGTTCAAATGCTTCTTGATTCAAAGCCGTTAACTCTGCATCTTCAATATTATCAAGCGTCAAATATAACCTTAAATAAAATGGTGCACGAAGTATATCTGTCAATTTCTTATCACTTGGCAATACGAATCCATGTGTAATAGACAGTTCATACAGTAAATCCTTACTAATAAGATTAACATGATATGATTGTACACAAACTTCATTTAGCAACAAATTATGAAATGAGTCTTTATAGGCCGTTCTAATGGTAAGAATTATTTTCCAACCAGCAGAAATAAACATTTGAAGCAAATCCTCAAATGTTTGCTGGTTTTCTAAAACAAAATATTTTTCAACTGCATCAATATATAGAATACGATTCTCAGTCTCTTCGTACACCTTTAGTACTTCATCTATTATGAGCGTTCCATATGTCATCAAAAAATTTCTCTCGTCAGAAACATCCATGTCTGTACATCTAAATGCCAAAATAACCGTATCCTGACCGATACTAGCCATACTCTTTTTAATGAGTGCAGATTTTCCTGCACCAGCCTCACCATCTACAACTAAAGCCTGATTCTCAGACTGCAAAAAAGAATTTATATTAAACACATTATTTTCCAGAATAATGGTTTTATCATTATACGACACTTGTGTCCCAATATGATTAAAAATATCTTCTTTATGCTTTTTAAGGTTTTCACAACATTCCTGAACTGCAGAATCTGCTTGAAAGAAAACATTTCTACAAATAGTAAGTCTTTTATCCTGCATAAGCTGAGCCTCGATATTACTTAAACCTCTCCACTCAATTGTAATCCCCAGTAATTGTGCAGTATTTTCAATATTTGTCTGATATGCCGGTTTTACAATATCTTTTTTGGAACTTGGAGAAAATTCTTGACTAATATAAAAATAAAGTGTTGTAATACCAGGATAAGCTCTTGCTGCTCCTTTAACTGCATCACTTAATTCATTTTCTTTGCCAGACATAGAAACACTATCTGAATAATATTTTGCTTGAAATCCTATAAGTTTGTCCCCTACTTGAATGGGGTTCGTTTCAATATACAAGCGTGTGCGAGGGAGATTGTGGATAAAGGGATGATTTATCAATAAGAAAAGGTGTATGGTGGAAAGCAAGTCTGAAAACAAAATGATTAGGCGTTGTCAGATTCGAATAACAGACAGAAAACCTCGGATGCCCATTTTATAAGGGTTTCCGAGGTTTCTTTATGCCTGTTGGATCTATTTCTTTTGACGGAGTATTTTTTATGCGTTAATACCGAAAAACTTCTCCATATCCTCTTCCACAGTGCCAATTCCTGCAATGCCGAAGTTCTCGATCAAGACCTTTGCAACATTCGGGCTGAGAAATGCCGGAAGTGTAGGGCCAAGGTGGATATTCTTCACACCAAGATATAAAAGAGCAAGAAGAACGATAACTGCTTTTTGCTCGTACCATGCGATATTATAGATAATTGGCAGATCGTTAATATCGTCAAGCCCAAAGACCTCTTTGAGTTTCAAGGCGATTACAGCAAGGGAATAGGAATCATTGCATTGACCTGCATCCAGAACACGTGGGATGCCATTGATATCGCCTAAAGGCAACTTGTTATATTTATATTTTGCACAACCGGCAGTAAGGATGACAGTGTCCTTCGGCAGAGCCTTAGCAAATTCTGTATAGTAGTCGCGGCTCTTTGCTCGACCATCACAGCCCGCCATAACCACAAACTTTTTGATAGCACCGCTTTTTACAGCTTCTACAACTTTATCTGCCAAAGCCAGAACCTGTGCATGGGCAAATCCGCCGATGATTTCACCGGTTTCGATTTCACTCGGAGCGACACATTTTTTTGCATGCTCAATAATCGCAGAAAAATTTTTTTGTTCGCCAATTTCTCCCGGAATATGTGTACATCCCGGATATCCCGCAGCGCCGGTAGTGTAAAGCCTGTTTTTGTAACTATCCTTAGGAGGAACAATGCAGTTGGTTGTCATTAGAATAGGACCGTTAAAGGATTCAAATTCTTCTTTTTGTTTCCACCAAGCATTCCCATAATTACCAACAAAGTTAGGATATTTTTTGAAAGCGGGATAATAATGAGCTGGCAACATCTCGGAATGCGTATACACATCCACTCCAGTTCCCTGTGTCTGTTCTAACAGCATTTCCAAATCGCGCAGGTCGTGGCCGGATACCAGAATGCCGGGGTTCTTTCTGACACCGATATTTACCTTTGTAATTTCGGGGTTTCCATAGCTGTCTGTGTTAGCCTTATCCAGCATTGCCATACCGGATACTCCGTATTTTCCTGTTTCCATTGTTAGAGCAATCAGATCTTCTACACTAAGGTTGTCATTCAGCGTGGCAGCCAGTGCTTTCTGAAGAAATGTGTCAACTTCATCGTTGTCCTTCAACAGCACATTTGCGTGCTTCGAGTAAGCGGAAAGTCCCTTCAAACCGTAGGTGATTAACTCGCGCAGAGAGCGAATATCCTCGTTTTCGGTAGAAAGAACACCGACAGTTCTGGCTTTTTCTTCCCAGTTTTCAGATCCGTTCCATTTTGCGGCTTCAGGCAGAACAGTCAGATTGGTAACTTGCTTTAGCAGAACTTCCTTTTCGGTCAGTGTAGCACGGATTCTTGATTCAATGCTCTCTTTATCAAAATTTGCGTTGGTAATGGTAGTGAACAGATTCAGAGTAATCAAGTGATTGATTTTGGCAGATACCTGCTTACCTTCCTGACGCAATGCAGTCGTAATAGCCGAAATTCCTTTTGTGACATAGACCAACAGATCCTGCATGGCCGCTACATCAGGTTTCTTTCCGCATACGCCGGACATGGTGCAGCCCTTGCACCCGGCGGTTTCCTGACACTGATAGCAAAACATTTTTTGTTCCATAATATGCCTCCTAAAAACTATTAAAATTTGAAATAATGTGGTTTCTTCTCAATCAAAAAAGCATATAGACGCGTTTGAATTAATCTTCCCAGGCGATTGCAGACACAGGACACGAGTCGATGGCCTCCTGTACAGCACCTTGATTTTCAGCGTTTGCTGGTTGATACGCTTCCGCCTTTCCCTGCTCGTTCATACGGAAAACCTCGTCGCAGATCCACAGCAAAGCCCACAGCCAATGCAGAGATCCTTATCTACTTTTGTTGCTTTCATAAAATCACCTTCCTTTGTCAATTTTGCGTTTGATTAAAATACAACTACTAAAAGCATCTTGAACGCTTCCTGCCCATATACCGCATGGGGATGGCCTGCTGGCATGACAATAGATTCTCCTTCGTGCAGCAGATATTCAACGCCATCAATCGTGATTTTTCCGATACCATCCAAGCAGGTGACGAAGGCGTCCCCACCCGATTCATGGGTGCTGATCTCTTCGCCCTTTGCGAATGAGAACAGGGTAATACTTACTGCCTGGTTTTGTGTCAAAGTTTTGCTGACAACCTGCCCCTCCTGATAAGAAATTTGTTCTCTCAGCGTCAGTACTTCTGATTGAGCAATGTTTTTCATTTTTTTACTCATAGTATCTCTCCTTTTATTCCAAAATTTTACCACCCAACGAAATCGTAACAATCTGCCAAGGAATGAATTTTCCGCTTGCCTGCAACGCTTTTTTGGCAGCTAATTCCAGTCCGCCGCAGCAGGGAACTTCCATGCGTACAACCGTCACACTTTGAATGTTGTTGTTTTGAATGATCTGCGTCAGCTTTTCGCTGTAGTCTATGCTGTCAAGCTTTGGACAGCCGATAATCGTAATTTTCCCACGCATGAAATCCTCGTGCATTCTGGCATAGGCGTATGCACTGCAATCCGCTGCAATTAACAATTTTGCGCCGTCAAAATATGGTGCATTAGTCGGTACCAGTTTGATTTGGCATGGCCATTGTCCCAACTGTGATTCTGTCTGTACCCGGGCAGAAGGAGTTGTTTCTTGTGAATGTTGAATACGCTGCATTCGACTGCCGGGGCAGCCTGTATGGGGAACAGCGGCATGATTGCTTTTCGCTTTTTTCCTCATATTTTCCTGCACAGCTTTTTCATCATAGGCGGCAGCTTCTCTCTCCACAAAGGAAATTGCACCTGTCGGGCAGGTTGGCAGACAATCTCCCAAACCATCACAATAATCATCTCGCAGAAGTGTTGCTTTGCCGTTTACCATGCCGATTGCACCCTCGTGACAAGCTTCGGCACACGCACCACATCCGTTACATTTTTCTTCATCTATTTGGATAATTCTTCGAATCATTTTATACCATCCTTTCTCTTGTCTTTCTGGGCATAGTATATTATAATTAAAAATAAAAATCTGTTGTTATAACAACGAAAGGGTAAAAAATATGAAATTATCCGATATGCAGCTATTCCGTGGGGTAGAAGAAGATGACATCTCCTCGCTTTTAAGCTGTTTGAATAGTGTAAAACGCAATTATAAAAAAGGAGAAGTAATTCTTTCAGAAGGGAGTATTATAGAGAATATCGGCATTGTACTGTCAGGCATGGCAATGATATCTTGTAACGAAATTTGGGGGAATACCAGCATTTTAGGAAGTGTTGCACCTGGTTCTGTATTTGCTGAGGTATATGCCTGTATTCCGGGACAGCCGATGCTGGTTACAGTGTCTGCCGTGGAAGATACCTCTGTGTTGTTTATGAATGTGGGACGTGTTCTGACTACCTGCACAAACGCCTGCCCTTTTCATACAAACCTTGCACGAAATCTACTGACTGTCTGTGCTCATAAAAGTCTGCAACTTTCACAAAGGATTTTGCACACCAGTTCCAAATCCATACGAGGCCGATTGATGTCTTATTTTTCAGAATGCGCAAAACATGCCGGAAGCAATTCTTTTCTGATTCCATATAACCGCCAGCAATTAGCAGATTACTTGAATGTTGACCGCAGTACTATGTGCAACGAGCTTTCTAAAATGCAGAAAGATGGCATGATTGAATATAAAAAAAATCGTATTTTGCTCAAAGACTGAGATTTAAGGAATGGTATGAATTTGAATAGGGATTGATTTTTTAAGCAAAATCGCTTATGATCTGAAATAGAATATAGTGCTATTATCCACAGTTACGGAGCAAGTGTTATCAACACCGATAACAAAATGATAACATTAGCCTGTATAGGCAGGATAATATGGATAAATCAAATAATCAAAAGAACTGTAAACACGACAGAGAATAATCTCTAAACAAAATTGATTAGTAATTGTCGAATTTGAATAATAAACCAAACCCCAGAGTGCCCTATTTTTTTATTCCGTGATGTTAAAACTCAGAAATTTCCGCTTTTTCCGCATAATTTCTTATATTTCGGTATGGTTGTATTGGCCATAAAATCATCCAATTTTTCTATGCTGCCATTAACCATCTCGCACGTACTGATCGCATCCGAAAAAACAGCTAGAACAAAATCCTTCATATCCGGATCCGGCCTGAAGGTAGAAATAATATGAATGATTGAATCGCCAAAAGCTATCAAATCAAGATATGCTGATATAGGATATCCGTACAACTCTTCACTATCTATATTAATTCCATATTTGGAGAAAATATTTTGGTTGTTCTTTTTTATATGTTCGTTTCCATCATCTATTGATTTTTTGAGAAGATACTGGCTTGCTTTTGATAGTGGAGAGCCAGGAACCATATCAACAAAGATATCGTTAGGAATAATAGAATTTGTTTTTCTCTCTTTTTCGTATTCTTCCTGCCTAATCATCACTTCTGTTTTATCGGCAAGAGCCTTATCGGAATCCGGATACAAGTGAGAATAAGTATCCCATGCCGGCTATATCTTTCCCCGAACCAGCATGGCAGTTAAAGGCCTGGTGTGCGAGCTGCCGCCCGTGGATTCTGGCTATCGTGGAGAGATCCATGCCATTATCAGCAATGTCAGCAACCAAATTCAGGAACTCACCAAAGGCTCCCGTGTAGGGCAGCTCGTAATTGCCCCGGTTGTTATTGCAGATTTTGTGACGGATCTGGGTGCGGAACGTGGTACAGGAGGATTCGGCAGCACAGGGCAATAAGAATACCGTTTGATATGCGCGCACAGTTTAAGTGTGCGTTTTTCTTACCCAAAATCTAAAAAAATGAAGGAGGCTATATGCAGATAGAGGAATTTAACCAATATGTGAAAGACCACATCAAAGAATACCTTCCCCCGGAATATGAGACTGCAAAGGTTTCTATCCAGGAAGTTACAAAAAGCAATGACCGTATGTTGAGCGGGCTTACCATTCTTCGAGAGGGCGAGAACTTTTCACCTACGGTCTATCTGGAACCTTTTGCGGAGCAGGTGGCACAGGGGCGCTCCTTGGAAGATACCCTGCGCGAGATTACAAAGATCCAGACCGTTCACCATGCACATGTACCGGTGAACATTTCCACTTTTATGGATTATGCTGAAACAGGTGGAACGGAGCGAACTATCCGCAGATACCTTTATGGAAGGGATCACGGAAATGTGCCGGGAACTGGTAAAAGAACATACTGCACCGGAGGAACGATTTGCCAAACTGTTCCCGGACGCTAAAGGAAAGCAGGATGCTGTCGGCACCTGTCCCCGCTGTGGTGCACCTGTGTATGAGGGCAAAAAGGGCTTTTTCTGTGATAACAGGGATTGTGCCTTTGCTCTCTGGAAAGACAATAAGTTCTTCACTTCCAAGAAGAAAACCATAACCAAATCCGTTGCGGTTGCTCTATTGAAATAGGGCTGCATTTCCATATCCGGGCTTTACAGCGAAAAGACTGGCAAAACCTATGACGCGGTAGTGGTGCTGGATGACACGGGTGACAAGTATGTGAATTTCAAGCTGGAATTTCCAGCAGCAAAAGGCAGGCGGAAATGAGCGGCCCGGCATCACGGGAACTGACACGATCTGAACGGGCAGCGATCCGGCGGCTGGTAAACAAATGTGCCAACTATGACAGCACGGATAAAATCTGCCTTCCGCTGGACTGCCCTTGCTATATGTTGAATAAATCCAAAGCCCAGCCGGGATCATTATGGCACATGGCAGGGAAATCAAAAACAGCCCTCCCACCAGGAGTAGCTACGCTGGACCATTGATGCTGCACTGGCAGAAAAGCCGAAGGATTTTGAAGAATTTTTGCAAAAGCTGGAGGTGGCTGGTATTGAAGTCAACCGGGAACGAAAGCATCTGCGGCTCCGCACTTCACCGGAACACCGCTATACCCGGTGCGATACCTTGAAAGGCGATTATACCGAGCAGGCCATTCGGGAACGAATCGCAGGAACCAGGAAGGTCACACCTCGCCGTACCTCTTATAAGAAACCCGCACAAAAGATCGGTATGCTGGTGGATATTGAAGCGGCCCTCCGTGCCGGAAAAGGTCCTGGTTATGAACGTTGGGCGAAAGTATTCAATATTAAACAACTTTTTCAGGCGGTGCTTTATTTGAAAGAGCATGGTGATATGAATTATACGGAGTTAAAAGAAAAATCCGATAGCACCACCGCCAATTTCAATGCCGTGTCTGCACAGATCAAGGAGCTGGAAAGTAAGATGAATGCCAATGCAGAATTGCAAAAACAGATCGTGAACTACGCCAAGACAAGGGCGGTCTATGTGGAATATCGCAAGGCCGGGTACAGCAAAAAGTTTCGGTCAGCGCATGAGGCGGACATCCTTCTGCACCAGGCGGCGAAGAAATATTTTGACGAGCTGGGGATCACAAAGCTGCCTTCTGTCAAGGGTTTGCGGGAAGAATACGCTGCCCTGTTGGAGCAGAAGCGGAAAGCCTACTCTGCTTATAAGCAGGACAGAGACGATATGAAAGAGCTTCATAATGTGCGGGCAAATGTGGAGTATTTACTGGAAATTCGCACGGAACCGGAGTCCCAGCGTTCTACTGAAAAAGACCGGCATTAGCTTTCAGTCAGCGTTTGTTTTCAGCGTTCCAACGGAACGCGTAGCCATTGCCAACGGCAATAATCTCAGGAGTTTGGGGATATGTCACCAACAAGCATGAGGCATGAAATCCGGGGTACGGATTTCATACCTCATACGACTTCTGTATAAGAAGGCATTGCTTGCGAACTTGAATTAGCTTATAAATCCAGCACTTCTTGCACTGATTCTTCCTCTATTACCTGCATAATAGAATCCATCATTCCTCCGCTGACCTCCAAATCGTCAGAAAGCAGGAGAGCCATTGTTTCACGGTCTTCCGGGGTGGCATTTTCAGCAAGTCCAGCCTGAACGACCTTTAGGACTTCCTGAATAAATCGTTTGCCTTTGTGGAACTCACTTCCCATTACAGTACCTCCGTCCTTATAAATTTCATCATTGAAATGTGTCTCATGTTATTTGCGGATTGCCTTTCCAAGTGCAATGAGCAAATCAATCTGTTCTCCGGGCAGAACCTTTATCACATCCATAAGTTCGGATGCCTTTGTCGGGTCGGATGATTCCAGATCAAAAAATTCTTTCGGCGTTATCTCAAAATAATCGCAGATATAAAAGAAGGTTTCCATAGATGGATAATTCTTTCCACCTTCAATACCATTGATATAGTTGGGACTTTGGCCGATGGACAGGCTCATATCTCTGGCAGAAACGCCCTTATTTATTCTTAGCTGTGCCAGCCTTTTGCAGAAATCTTCTCGTTCCATAGGATAAACCACCTTCTTGTATTATTATGACCAATTTTACTATACAAGAATCGAAAAACCGCCCAGCCATTCTGTTAATTTGTATTGACTTAACTAGTTGTCCTGCGTAGAATAATATGGAACAGTCAGACTGACTGTGCAAGAACATGAAATGTGCTTTTCCCTCCATTGCAGGTGCGGCAATTTGCAAAACTTGGGTACAATATGAAAAGCAAAGTGCAAAATCAGGAGGGAACCGAAATGAGCGAAAGAAAATTAACAGAGCAAAAAATCGAGGCTTTTCACCAATATTTGATCCGGGAAGAAAAAAGCACGGCCACCGTGGAGAAATACCTCCGGGATGTCCGTGCTTTTATGGTTTATGTTGGAGAAAAGAGCGTCACAAAGGATGTGGTTATGGAATACAAGAAGCATTTGCAGGAAGAAAACTATGCGGTTCGGTCCATCAATTCCATGCTGGCGAGCCTGAACAGCTTCCTTATTTATATAGGGTGGTCTGACTGCAAAGTAAAATCCATGAAGTTACAAAGATGCGTCTACTGTGCGGAAGAAAAAGAGCTGACCAAGGCCGAGTATGAGCGGCTTCTGAAAGCAGCGGAAAAGAATGAGCAGCTTCGCCTTGTGATGCAGACCATTTGCAGCACCGGGATTCGGGTGTCGGAACTGAAATTTTTTACGGTGGAGGCTGTGAGCCACGGCGAAGTTGTCGTGAATTGCAAAGCCAAGATCCGGACGATCCTGATCCCCGGCAAGCTGAGAAAGCTGCTGTTGGACTATGCCAGAAAACAAAAAATCCGCTCCGGTGTGATCTTTGTCACGCGGAACGGAAAACCGTTGGATAGAAAAACAATATTCTAACACCAAAGGTTGGAAGTCGTGTTGATGAATTGTTAACAGAATTCTCCCAAGGAGAAAACGAAAAAGTACCAGCTCTAAGAAATGCATTATCTGTACCGTTTTGTGAATTGGAAAAATATTCATCATATGTTACTGACAATACTCGTTTTGCTACACATCAGGGCGTTAAGGGGTTAGAGTTTCCCAGAGTTATGGTTATTATGGATGATGCACAGGCCAGAGGTTTTTTGTTTAGTTACGAGAAGTTGTTTGGTGCAAAAGCTCAAAGCGATACTGGCGTAAAAAATAAGCGTGAGGGTAAGGATACCAGCATCACGAGAACGGCACGTTTCTTTTACGTTGCCTGCACGAGAGCAAAGAAGAGTTTGGCGGTTGTTGCTTATACAGAAAATATGGAATCGGTTAAAAATACAGCATTATCAAACGGTTGGTTTTCAGAAGATGAGATTTACATCCTGTAGAATCATTATATTCTGCAGAGATTTTCTACTCGTTTGATTAAGTCGAAATAGTATAGATATTGTTGCCGATAATATATGATGGATGATCTTTTGAATTTAGAAATAATAATAGGGTAAATACATGATTTTATGGGTGGTACAATGCCGGAAGATTTACCGACACCAGAACAAAGTATTCAACAGGTTGAAAAAGAATAACTTGCCCGATTAAAGGCGAAAGCAAGGGCGGGGAAACTAATGCTGGATGAATAATTGTAGACCGGCACGGGGACTCTGCCAGTGCCGGTAATAAAAGAAAGTAGTTATGCGTACACGATTTCAGAAAATACCAGTTCTCTTGCTGAGGCTTGGATGTTATTCATAGCTTGAAGCCACGTTAGCCAATTAGAAGATTTTAATTGTTCAGTAATGCCCTGTTGTTTTGCCATTTGTTTTACGATTAAAACCGTGCGATCATGGGCGGCTTCATTTATATCAGCAAGGTGCTTTGTCAGAGTACCAGACAGGATTAAGACCATATATATAAAACGGGGTGATGCTCTTTTATATATGATTTGCGGAGAGATCCGTATAAGCCAATGGGACGAGTTTTGTTATCTTCTGGTAATTGCAAATTGGGGTAGTACATGCCATCTTCGGCAAGAATGTATTCAATGTTGTTTTCAATAAATCTTTTTTTTATAGAGTACTTCCATAGTCTACTTGTAAGCCGTCAGAAAGAACTCACTATGAGGCATGAAAATCTGGCGGCGGTAAATAAGTTCCTGCGAGGTGAATAAAAATAGTGGCTACATTTTGGCTACAAAAACATTACGGACGAAGCGGATTGTGCGGATAATTAATCATAAAACACGCATAAAGCGAATTAATAATACATTTTATGAGCATTCGCACGAATGTAAAAGACGAGTTTGAATAAGTGCTAGTTTTCCAGCACGTAACTGTTGCATTAAATGTGTTTCTAAATGATCATCACCAAATCCATATCCAATAATAATATACCGCTGCGCCTTGTCAATTTCCTCATTAGCACGTGCTCGATGTATATCGAACGGAACACTATACCCTTCGCGATATTTATTTAATCCAGGAGTAATTATTAAACTATCCTCTATTGAATAATCAGGCAATGAATATGGAATACTATTAATTAAATGCCAACTCAAACAACCATGTGGTTTCAAAATAATCACTCTTGGAGAATACTGCAGTTTTTTCCCTTTTCCATTCGTTCTTTGCACCCCAATACAAGAGGCATACTTACTTTGATTGGGTTTGAAACGGGCTATATACTTTCCAACAAAAAGTGTATCTGCCATTATTTCATTAGTTTCACATGCGTACTCAAGCAATCGATCATAATTTGTTGTAATTACTGTCATTCCTTCATTTCTTATATTAAACCGTTGTAAATATTCCGAAAATCTAAGTTGTTTTCCAGTTTTTACAATATCTGTCAAAAGCCTTTTATCCGCTTCACCAATATATATTGCCGTTACTTTCCGAATACACTCTTCAACATATGAACTTGGCTTAGTATTGTGTAAAGCTTCTTCTAATCCAACTCCTTTTGCCAAATCGTTTTCAATATTATTCCAGTTTTTAATATCACCTGTCGCAGACAACAATCCTGGAATTTCCATTTGCAATTTCTTAGCTAGTTCGCCCATTCCTGGAATTCCTTCTGCTAATGAGAGTCCTGATCCAACTATTGTAACTGTACCCTCTTGAAAAAAATCTTGTATTATCTTTTTTATCGTATCAATATCCATTATTTATCCTTCCGTATTATTCATGAAAACAATTTTCTATATTCTTCCGGCAAATACTTTGCCAATTCCTCCACCAACTCATAAACCTTCGTTCCCGGTGCTATCTCTGTCGGTGTTTTCCCCTGTCCCTCTTTTATAATTCGCTTCGCATATCGTATCGCTAATTTAGGACTTCCATACTCCATTAACAATTCAAAAATGTTATACATGTTTTTCTCATACTTACCAATCCCAAGTTCTTGAAATTTCTCATTAAGGAACTTCTTATACTCAGATCTGTGATTGTTTGAAGTATAATATGCAAAATGCAGAAGAAACCAAAACTCTATGCACTCGTTACTCCATGCCGCATGATATTGTAACTCTGGATTCTGTTTATTCAATTTCTCAGCACGTTCAACCACGCCATTAAAATGCTGCGCTGGAAAACTATCTTTATCATACACGCACCATATCTGCCCTTTTTGAAGTCGGTTCTTTTTCACATATTCTTCTGCCATTCCGATTACACGCATGGTCTCCGCCTGACAAGGCTCTATTTCAATCAAAACCATGTCTTTGTAAATCGGATTTTCTTCAATCCATTTTTTGAACCCTTGGAAATAATTCGGTTCCGTTTCTTGACCTTCACAAAAAATGTAATATCTGTATTTTTTCATTTCCAAATGCTCTTGGCGGCGCTTCTTTCTCCACGCTTCTGTTCTGGTTTTCCTAGGCATTAACCTTCCCCCAATCTATAATTCTTCTGAGGTATGGATCTGCACCATACTTACCTTCAAGATACTGTTTATCAAATTTGGCATCTTTACGAACAGACTCGCCCTTCTCATTTTTAAACTCTACAAGAGAATACAATTGAGAATTCTGTGCATTTCCTTTCGCCACAAACCAGATTTCATCCCTGCGAAATACCTCACTATTCATTGTAGACAAATCATGAGATGTAAAAATCAGCTGTGCCTTTTTCTTATTGATACTCATGTCATTGAACATCATAATTATATGACGTAATAACACCGGATGGATTTTTGCATCTAGTTCATCAATTACCAGTGTTGCTCCTGATAATAAGCTATCAGCAATAAATGGCATTAACCCAAACAATTTCTTCGTACCGCTGGATTCATCAAACAAATTTAGTTCTGCTTCATATCCCTCTACCATGTGTTTTGTGTACACATCAATTCGATCATTTTCATCTTTCACAACTCGGAAATCCACAATATCCAAATCCATTTCCTGAATCATATCTAGCATTAACTGCTTTACATCCTCTGAATTTGATACTGCCATACGGAGTTCTTCAATCGGATTCCCATAGTTTAGAAAATCAATGCCGTATTCAAACCATTCTAAAACGTCTTTTACCACCTCATTTTTCTTATAGGTAATTCCTAAATAAGATAATAATGGTAATGTTTCAGAAAGTTCGTCACTAATCTTTAATTTTGCAAACACACCCTTTAATATTGTTTCCTCTGCATTTCGCTCAAAAAGAGCTGAACGTCTTCCCGTCTCCAATTTCACACGATCTAGGCATTCATATACAACAATCTCTCTTTTCACATGAAGAATATATCTATATTCTGCCAGTTCTGTTCGGAAGAAAACTTCAAATTCTGTCGGTTCATTTTTCATTTCTTCCGAAAACGCAAAGGGCTCAATCAGTAATTTTTTCTGAAGAAAAACACGTTCCTCGTTATCTCCTGTTGCATACAACGGGCGTAACACTTTTGCTGCCACAGTATGCAATGCTTCCAAGACATTTGATTTTCCACCACCGTTTGGACCATATATTGCAGAAACCGGCAAAAACTGCTCCCCATTTTTATCCATTATCACTTTATCTTCATGCTCCGAAATAGCCGCCGCCTGCATATCAAACGTCATCTCATCTCGTATGCTCTTATAATTCTTAACTGTAAATTGACATAACATACCGTTACCTCCATTTCAGATTTTATCTTCTTTACTCTTTATTATACTCCATTTTTCACTTTTGTAAACAATATATGAGTTTTTCTCTCATATATTGTTTTGAAATTTTATTTTTTCTATTTTTCACAGTTGAAAACAAACTATTGATGGCATACATTTCGCAACATCTGAGACAATTCTTGAGTTCCATCTCGAATAAACCTTGAATATGCTTGGATAATTTATTTTCCCTCCTGCTTGTCCCCTTCCGCACTCTTCTCAGCTACCTCCTGCATAACTCGTTCAACTTTCTTCGCATTCACCTCAATAAATACTTTTAATATGTAATCGGCGGTAACTTCCGCAGTATTCGGATTATGAAAACGATAATTCAGTTTTTGTTTCTTCATAGCGGTGCTCCCACCTCCCTTTTCTCTTTGTCCATTACTATGAAAATACCTATTAAAATAGACCTTAACTATCATCTATTCGTAATTACTCTGACATTGGCGGCTGGCAAAGGTATCTATAAAGACTGCCAATACCAAAGTAGTTTTTTGCCAATGTCATCTTTTATTCTGTGATTAACGCAACTGTTTTTCTTCCCTGACACCAGTCGTAGCTCAATCTGTTTTCCAACTGTTTTCTTGCATCTCTTCCTGTTCTGGAAGAAATCCCATAGGCTAGTAGTTCTGCCTCTAATTCTTCTAAACACATTACTTTTCGTTTGGTTAATAACTCCAGGATCAACTTCTGTGCCTTTTCCAGTTTCGTTTCCTTTTTCGTTCCTGCTTTCCCCATCAGCAGATCTTCAATGGATATATCGTATTCTCCTAACCATTTTAAGCCTCCTTCTCCTAAAGAAAACGCTACCGGATTTTCCTTCTTAGCAAGAGAATCCTTTTGCTGATATACTACTCGGATATCCTGTTCCTTCTCTTTTTCCACCTTTTCTACAAATAAGATGCTTCGTACTGCCGCTGCAATATCAATGGATCCCAGGGAACGGTAATCGCTCTGACTTCCCGATGACTTATTCAAATGTCCAATGAGAACAATGGCACATCCAGTTCTCTCTGCAATCGTACTGAGATGCCGGAATAAGGGACGGATCTCATTTGCCCGGTTCATATCCACATTGGATCCCAGATAAGCCTGTATGGGATCCATGATCATGAGTCGTACATTGTTCTGGCGGATGGCTTTTTCAATCCGATCGTCCGTCATAGAAAGCTGTTTTTCTTCTTCATTGATGAATCGCACCCTTGTCATATCTGCACCACATTTCGCTAATCTAGGCTTAATGGTATCTGCTATCCCATCCTCTGCTGTTTGATACAACACATTAAAGGGTTCTATGGGAAGTGCATTGGGAAGTTCTTTTCCATTCGTACAGTATGCGGCGATTGCCATTGCAAGCCACGTTTTTCCTTTTCCCGGATTCCCCTGAATCAAAGTAACCTTTCCAAAGGGAATGAATGGATACCATAGCCACTGGACCACCGTTTCCTCAACTTCCGACATCTTCATGACCGGAACTGGTTTTTCCCTGGCATCTCTCCAACACATCTGCTTTGCCATATTTTCTACTGGAACTTCTGCTACCAGACATTCATTCCAGTCTTTCTTCACCGGTTCTAATCGGTACACACTCAGTTCCTCCGGAATAAGAGAAACAAACTGCCTGCATCTCTCATTTCCAGGCTCATCATTATCCAGACACAAGTAGATGGAATGGATATGAGGATATTCTGTATACATCCGTTTCATTGCTTTTTCACTCAATCCTCCCAGGGAAATATAACTATGCATTTCCCATTCTTCCGGAACTGCGGTGATATAAGACAAAAGATCAATTGGAGATTCAAACACAAATAGTTTTTCATCCGTTCCTATATGGCCAAATCCATAGGCTTTTTCTGAACCTCTTGCTTCCCCACGATATCGGTTCTCATCGGTTCCCCGCATAGCTGTATATCTGGGATTCTGTTCTTTGTCTCTTCCAACGAACACCACATTGTGATAGTTTTTACTTTCATAAATATCCCCCTTTGCAATCATCTGATCTACCAGCTGTTCCGATAGTTTCCTCTGCTCAATCAGATACTTCCTTGCAATCTCACAGCTTTCATTTCTTTCTGGCAGTTCCAATCCAGGCAAGGGGATGGGGCAGACCTTCTGTCTGCCTGCATCTTCCTTGCCCGTTCTTCTGTTGGTTTCTCCAGCTCCCTCTTCTCCTAATAATTCTTTAACTGCCTCTGCAAAAGAAAAACCGTAGAATTCTTTCATAAAGTCAATGGCATGACCACCTTTATTCTGACTAAAACGATACCATTCGTTCTTGTTGATCATCACACTGTCATGTCGTAACCACCGGTATTCTTTTCCACATCGTTTGAACTGTTCTCCTCTCCCAGAAAGAAAAACATATAAATCAGTATCATCTGCTCTTTGAATCTGTTCTCTTGTATATTCTTCCATCTTCTAAAATTCCTCCTATAATTCCATTCCATGATGTTTCTTCTTTCGTTTCATGGTTCTCACTGCTTCTTTTGTTTCTGTGGATTGCTCCCGCTTGTTTGTTTCTGGAAGAGAAACCTCTTCGTCCTCCTCTGCCATCAAAACTTCCACATGATTTTTGACTTTCTCATACTTTCGTAACATGGCATGGATCCGTTTATCTTCCTTTCGTAAAGCAGCAATCTCTTCCGATAAACGATCTGCTTCTCGCTTCCATTTTCCTTCTGGTATTTTTCCATTCGCATCCAGATTTTCTTTTAAGATTCTTTCCGAACGATAATATCCACTAAGTTCCTTCTTATGTTCCTCTTTGAATTTTTCCCTGCCAAAATATTTGTTCTTTAATTCCAGATAAACAGGTCTCGTTTCAAAATACTCTTTCATCGCATAAAGGTTGCTGTTGACACTTCGCAGAGCAGACAGTTGTTGATTCAACCGCTGACTTACCTCTTTTAGCTGAGTATCTAATTCCTGGATTTTCTCCGTCAGCCGTTCTGGGGTCCTCACCTCCTGCTCTTCCAGAAAGCGGATCGTCTCTGCAAATTGTTTCAGATTTGTATTCTTCGCCTTTTGTGTTCCATAATCGTAGGATTCTGCGACTGCATTTCTCTTGTCATAATAGTTTCTTAGATAATCCGCTAAAGTTGGCTGATGTAAGAACAGCATCCGTTCCATTAACTGGCTTTGTCGAAGCAAAGACCATTGAAGAAGATTCTTTGCCCGTTCTTTCATATCATTTAAGGCTCGGATGAGCCGGTTTAAACTTCCCAATGCGGTTGAAATTCCTCTTGCTTCCATTGCCTGTACATTCGGTCCTTCATGCACCATCGGGATCTTATCAATCCCCCGTTCCTCATAAGATCTGGCATCAACTCTTTCTGTAAGTCCTTTTTCTTCATACAGTTCGTTACACATCTTCGCCCAGGCACTTCTCAATTCTTCCAAGGTTTCTTTCCTGCTCCAATCCGTTGTATGTACCGCCCGAAATACCGGTTGTCCTTTCTGATTCAAAACCGGCTGTCCATCCGGTGTCAGTACTGGAACCTTTTTTTGTTTTTGTCCCCAGGTACCATCTTCCTGTAAAGGGCGGATGGGAACCATGATGTGCATATGGGGATTGGGTATTTTATCCTTTGCCTTCTTCGGATCATGGATCGCTAGATCTGCGATCATCCCTCTTGCGACTAACTGTTCTTCTACAAATCTTCTTGCAAGCTCAATATTTTCTTCCATAGAAAACTCATTCATCAAGGCAATATCAAAGCTGTGTGCCAGCTGTGCTTTCTTATTCCCTTCGATCCATTCTACCTCATTCCAAAGGGTCTCCCTGTCTTTGAATCTCTCCGGAGCCTGTTTGGGAAGATGGATCTCCGCTAATACCACACCGCCTTTTCTCGTATAATCACTTACTTCTCCATAATACGTACATTCCAGTTTTGCACCGGCTCGATAGGCAGCACTGGCAATGGCAGACTGTCCTTTTCCTCTGGATAATTGATTCAAATGAAAGTGATAACATCCCATCTTACTCATCTCCCTGTGGCAATTCACCTCGTTGCATTGCTTTTAAAAGTGCTTCCTCTTCTGCAAATTTTCGTTCCTTTGCTTCTGCCGCTTCCACCCGTCCACGAACCATTTCATGAACAACATCACAAAACTTACAAGCAGGATCATGAAGAAGTTCATCCATCAGCTGATAAAATTCTGCCTCGGTCAGATATTTGGTATCTTTACAGATTGCTTCTATGGCTGCTCCTTTCTGGATCAACAGATGGGTTCGTGCCTTTCGTTTTTTCTTTTTCTGTGTGTCTAGATAGTTCAAGAATCTCTGGATCCTATGCTCTGCCTGTTCCTTCTCAAGCTTTGCCTGTTTCAATGCAGCTTCTGTTTTTTCAATCTCAAGAAGTGCTTCCTGAGTATATTCCTGAAATGTTTTCTTCTTCGCCATATCGTTCTTTTCCTCCTTTTTCAACTCTTCCATTTTCTCTGTTACGGGATAGGCATTTCTGCCGGAAGGGGAACCCTTCTTCGGATGGATCATCCGCAAACACTTTCGGAATTCCCCTTAAGAAAGATGCTACTTCCGTAGGACGCACATACCTTGTAAGGTATATAAGTGCGCTCTTCTGCTTTCAGCATCCGAGTTTTTCTTACTCAAACGGAAGTTCTTCTCCGTCTGGAAGATGCATAAATCCATCTGGATCGGTATCTTCTTTCTTTTCTGCTCCTGACAGTTTCTTCCCTTCTGTGAAATAATGTTCTTCTACGATCACGTTAGTAGCATAAACTTTATTCCCCTCCTGATTCACATAGCTTCCTGTCTGGATCCGTCCGCTTACTAAAATCTTCAAACCTTTTTTCAGATATTTTTCTGCAAACTCAGCATTCTTCCCAAAGGTAACACAGGAAATAAAATCTGTTTCTGCCTTTCCATCCTTTCGATATCGTCTGTCTACTGCCAGCGTGTATCGTGCCATTGCAGTACTGTTTTCATCCTGGAGATATTTCACCTCCGGATCTTTTGTCAGTCTTCCCATTAAGATTGTTTTGTTCATGTAATTTCTCCTTTCTCTTTTCGTTTTTTTCTTTGTTCTTGAATCAGGCCCGATTCTTTTAAGGCAAATATAATTTGTTCCTCATATATCAGAACGTAGAGAGGACTTTTTACAAATAAAAAATGAATTTTATTTATTTGCCCTCATATAACGAAAGGCTCAGAGGGGAAAATACAGGGTGGAAAAGGAAATTTTTTATTTTTCTGCACAAAAAAAAACCTATGACTTCAAAATCGAAATCATAGGAGTATTGAGTTCAACCTACTCAGTAGGTGTTTTATATTTCATTTTACATATTCTTTTACAGTATTTTCTCAGTTAAACAAACTGAATGTATCATTACTTAGTGTCTGCTGATTAAGCAGCTATCTGTAACTTCCAACTCTTATATCTGTTCCGGTCATACCAGAATCGGAACAGATGCAAAAGAGCACAAAGTATTCGCCTCTGAATCCTGAAC